>Ga0123342_1007263_pt1 | contig 14741 bp, 6 predicted proteins | sample Turbeawhitnodule_FD_89960 | JGI IMG/M metagenome (GOLD analysis project Ga0123342, IMG submission 89960) | Root nodule microbial communities of legume samples collected from Mexico - Turtle bean Mexico white nodule | ecosystem: Host-associated > Plants > Roots > Nodule | place: Mexico: Nepantla...
AAGTTAATTTTATGAAACCAGTTTCTGCTCTATTTATATGAATATGATGTGACAGTCACCATGTCTGGATTAGACAATGAGTATCTTATCCCTTTTGTATTTTTTGTTCTAGACTGAACATGTTCCTGGTGTCCCTATTACTCCATCGTCTCTACTTGTCCAGCCTTCGTACCTCCCACATGGCCAAGTAGCTGCATTGCATCCATTTGTTATGCACCAACAAGGAGTACCCAATTCTGTTGCATCCCATGTTCCTCAATCGCATGTTGGACATTTTCATCCAGTGCCCTCAATGTCACCTGTGCAGCAGTGGCAGGGTCAACAGGTATCAGAAGATACCAATATTCAAGCTCTCTGCATTTATGTCTGTATTTTAACTGTGTGTACTTATAATTGTTTCTTCAGTCTGTGCCAGAAGGTTCACAATTACCCATACAGGAACATTCTTCGCCATCTCAGACTGATCAGAATTTGGTGCGATCAGATGCTAAGTTTAGTTATGAAATGTCTGTGAATGGACAAACTCTTCATAGAGACTATCTGGATGCTCACATTCAGCAAGGTGATGGGGCACAAACTGTGATTTCTTCAGTTACCACTGAAACCCAGGTTAATGATTGTTATTTGCTTTTTATGTTATTTCCCTTGAGACTTCAGTAAAATACTGATGATCATTTTTTGAATTTTTTTATGGTTCTTCAGTCAGTTGATAAGGGTCAACTTGTTGCTTCCCAACAGGATCAGAGCATGCAACAAATTTCTTCACAGTTCTCTGATGCCTTGCGATTAAACTCTTTTGAACCAAATGGTGAAATTAAGGTTTGTCCCAAGTTTCAACATTGGTTGCATGTCTGATCTTTTTTCTTTTGCAATAATGTGAGGTTAGTAAGTTTGTTCCATTTTGATTGTTTGAAGATGTTTGAATGTTTTAGGTTTATGTACCAACTAAAAGTACACGGTGGCTTCTAAAAACATTTTTGAAAAGCACAATGGGATAAAATTATTGATTTTAGCCCATTGAAAATTCAAATGTGGATACATTCTGATTCATTTTGAAGGCCAACACTTTTAAAGGATCTTGTTACCATGTAATAAGTTGTTTTTAGTAGTTTACAAATCACTTCATTTTTTATGTTTTAAAGAAGAGTGCTGAATAGAAAGTACTTGAAGAAAGCAATCTGAAAATTGTCTTTGATCTGGCTTCTCTTACGGCTCATAAGACAAAACCTTGTATTTTTTTCCTTCTCCAAGAGCATAGTGTATCAAAGAGTGCTGGATAGGAAGCGCTTAAGAAACCATCCAAAATTTGTCTTTGATCTGGTTACTGTTACAGCTGGAAAGATAAAGGGTAACATTTTTTCCCCTTATACAGGAGCAGAGTTCTGTGACATTATCTAATGATGTACCTGATGACCAAGTTTTATTGTCTGAGCAAGCAAGTTCTGCAACAAATGCATCCCCTGTCAAAAGCCAATCAGTTAATCATGAGGAAGTGATTCAGAACAACTCTACTGATTCTGTCTTGTCTGAAGTTTTCACATCTTCTGGGTCAACAGCTTCAACAACAATTACAAAGACATCAGAGACTGCTCTCCTTGATGAAAAATCTTTATTAGCCTGTATTGTTCGTACTATTCCGGCTGGTGGTAGAATTCGTATTAGTTCAACGGTTAGTGAGCTTTAAATATCAACTGTCAGTTATCACAAAAAGAGCCCGTTTTTCCCCTGGCTATCCTGATTTAACTTGTGTAATGTTTCAAATACAGCTCCCTAACAGGCTGGGCAAGATGCTTGCACCTCTACATTGGCATGATTACAAAAGGAAGTATGGGAAGCTGGATGATTTTGTGGGTAGCCATCCTGAAGTAAGTTCTTAATCAGTTTGAGTTTCTAGACTTCAAATTAATAAGATTTGTCATAATTTTGAGGAAATTCAGCTAGATTTGAAGATTGTTGTTGGACAAGAAAATTTGATAGAAACCATCATCTATCAAAAACTCAAACTCAAATCTACTTGTCAAAAGTTCTTCATATCTAGCATTTTCTTTTAATTAATTATCTGCATGTACAAGTTCCTATTGCTGACGATGGATTTGCATCACAGGCTGACAGTTTTTCTTCCTTTTAATATTTTCAGTTATTTTTTATTGAGGATGACTATATTCAGCTTCGAGAAGGTGCACAGAAAATTGTTGCTGCAACTGCGGCAGTTGCAAAAGTTGCGGCAGCAGCTGCTGCATCAACTCCTTATTCTTCATACATGTCCACTGTGGCAGTTACACCAATGGCTCAGTCTCATCGCATGAAAAAAGTTCCTTCAATTGATTCTAAAAATATCAAAAGTGACAAAACACTTCAAGAATATGCAGTCATCTCTTCTAATTTGGGGGATGATCCTCTAAAATTGTCAGTCATGCAGCATCAACAATCTAATGGTCCAAACTTCAGTGTTTCTGGAGGTCTTTCAAATGTCAAGATTTTGAGTAAATCTAAGGATTCTCGGGAAATGGATGGCCCTGAAAGTAGGGTTGTCCCGTCTTCTGTACAATTATCTGTTGGCAATGGGGGCAGCGCCCAAATTTCTGGCTCAGCAAATGGGAGGCTGGTCTCAAGCTTTACTTCTAAACAGCAGACCAGGTATGACTCTATATCCACTGTTGAATGTGGTTTGTCTGTGATGAGAAAAAAAAAAGTTTTACTGACTGTTGTTGTATGACAGGGCAACTGGTGCTGTGTACCATTCTCGGAGATAGTGAGTCTTCTTTTTCGTGCTTAATAATGTTATTTACATTTCCTTTAAATTTCCATATACGTGTTAAATATGTCATTGTCTGCTTCGGGTTGGCATGAATGAATTCATATTAATTATATTTATTGCTCATGAATTTCTGACTCGTTGGAATAAAGTCCTGTGTGTTTCCTCTCTTCTAGACCCCTGACCTAGGGCTACAGTTACTCATGTATTTAAGTATTTTAAACTGTCCGCCATTTGATGAAGTAATTAATCTCTTTTTAGTCCTTGTAATAAATGTTAGTTTGGGGTTATTATTTATATTGTATATATGCATTTGTCTGCCTCTATATGGAGAGACGCACCAGTGCAAGGTTTTGTTTGATTCTTACTATTGATAATGTTAGTTTCCTTGTCCGTGACCAATAATAGTGTAATTTTCAATTTTATACTTTTGCGAAAAATTAGCAATCTATAGCAGAATAGGAGTGTACTATATTCTAAATAGCATTTGCGGATTTGACTTAAATGGCTGGAGTGATGCATGAATTCATAATTTGGTTTACTGTTGAATTGGCAGGGAACATGGATGGGCGTGTAGATTATCCTGTCTCACCAGGATGCGGATGAAAACATAAGAGATATTTATGGGGTTTGTGGGAGAATGTTTTTTGAAGCATTGACGGAGTAATCTTTTGCCCTGGCGGCCAAATTATGATTTGAAGTTGCCGGTGCTATCTCCAGTTTCTGTAGTAATTTATTATTCTCCCTGCTGTTACAATTCAGTGTGCTTTCATTAATCTGGGCCTCTTGCTGTGGTATTCTTGCATACATTGCATCTCATAACTGCCATTTTTTGGTGAATGCTTGAAAGATTAATCAACATAGTTAACCTTAGTTTGCAACCTCCTTTTTTTTGTCCTTTCCATATTTACTAATGCTATATCAGCTTGGGTTCACCACCCAACAAATCTCACGGTTGCCTGTTACGACTATTATCATTAGAGTTTACCTTTCAGGGATATATCTGAACACTAGCTTTTCAGAATCACTCAACTATGTGTTCCAAAATTATTAATTTTGGTTTAAATTCTAACTGCCCTTCATAGGGGTTTTTCGTTGATTAAACTTATTTGGTTGAATTAGAATATTTATTCGAGCTTCATGGAAGTGTTTCTTTTACAAATTGAAGGTACCTTTTGGAAATGTGAATAAAAGAACATTCTAATGTTTACTTTCTAAAACTTAATAAACGGATATAATTAATATTGGGGAAGTTGTAGCTTAAATCTTTATGTATTAATTAGTAAATAATTTAAAAAAATTAGCCAAAATGCGATATATATATATATATATATATATATATATATATATATAGTGAGGAAGTAAAATTTTATTATAATTAGTTTAAATTGTGTTAAAAGATTTTGTATTTAACTTAGAGTGGTTACAGAAAGACAGTTAATTATGTTAGAAACATATTCCCTGTCATTAGTCATTGAATTGCAATCTCCAAATTTGAAAATATTGAAAAAGAAATATTTCTTACTAATTTAATTTGTATACTATCATTCATGTTAATAAGCATCCTAATTCATAACTAAAGTGCTTTCATAATATATACACTAATGATTTTGTTAGTAAGCTAGAATAGGGATTTTATTTTATTACGCTTCTACTTTGTACTATTTAACAATGTTTTTTTGAGTCTAAGGTTTGAAAAACTTTGAAATTCAAGGGATTTCTTTCAAATATACAGATAAGAATTCAAGATCATGTTTAACTTTCTATCAGCCATTTTCTCCAACTTTAGATAGACTAGATTCGCGAACGCAATAAATAAAGATAATCAGATAGTTATGTAAGAACGGGGAATACAACATTATGGGGATGTGTGGTGAGAGATTGATTTTTGTATTTGTTGAATAAGTTACTTGTTTTTGTTATAACTAACTTTAATAACATTACACTATTTTCAATTTATTAATTTCAAGAACTAAAATAATAACATTTGTATCCAAGCATGCCTTTTTTTTTCCTTGAAGCGGTATCCAAACATGCTTGAATACAAAGATATTTGATGATAGGAGCATTAACACGTGACCTTAAAATTCAAACCTCGAAATAGACGTTACTTCCAAAGCAAAAATACTTAACTACTAAAATATTGAGAATGGTACTGTAAACATGTTGATAGCATTCCTTTTAAATTTAAAAGATTAACTGTTCACCTACTTAGTTTTCTTTTGCACACCCAAAAGATCTTATCAAATATTAGTAAATAGAAAAATTTGTAATTGTGATATTTTTCAAATTTCATTTTTTTTTATGATTAACGATCAAGATCGAATGTATTGCAAACACGCTGATATCCTGGTTTACACACCAAATCATTGATAGCAATATTTCCTGAAAATTAACTTCCTGGAATTGAATCTTAAAGAAAAAAAAAAGAGCCTAGATATTAATATTTTGGTGGGAAAAGAAACACCAACAATGTGAATAAGAAGCAGTTAATTCAACAAAATAGAAAATGCTTTTTTGGTTTCTATATGAATTGTTCAATGACGGTCACTGTCTGTAAAGTATGACTAAAAACTATGTAGAAACAAATGTTCTTGGTGTTGTGTTCCCAGTATTTCATCAGCAGGTCCAGACAGTAATTTCCCTAAGACCAGCCAGGAAAAGAATCTGAGCCAGTTTGGTTGCTTGATGGTGTATCTGGAAGATTACCGAGTCTGGTTTGAGAAGCCTGATATAAGCCACTATTAGCACCAGGAAAGTTAACCATTGGTCCAGGAATAGGTTGTTGCTGGTAGAGGAAAAATGGCAGCTTATAGTTTTGCTCATTCATCTGCAAAGGCAACTTTGAAGCCGAGATATCAGGCTGATGTATAGACATTGCCAGATGATGCTGCTGCAGCTGTTGCTGATCACTCAACATCTCAATGGGCACGTTAAATGTAGAGAGATCTGGTTGCGACTGAGACATAGCAACTTGGGGTTGGCGCATGCCTTGCCCCTGTTGCACAATAGCATGGGATGAGACCTGCACACATTTCACACGTGAGGAAAAATTAGAAAAAACCTTAATGATAATAGAATGATGATATCATAACCTGAGATGGGGTGGGTGCCTGAGAGCCAGCGTCAGCAAGTTTTGCCAGATAAGTCAAGTTATGCTGAAGCTTCGCTTGACATCTATATCAGGATATCCAGGTAATGTTCATAAGCCAGTGCACCAGTATTAATAAACAATACAAAAGAAGTTAGAAGACAACACCATTTATAATATTGTATAATTCTCCATTTATGATATAACTTTATAATATAGTAAAAGAATGAGGATTTGAGCATTAAATATCGGGAAATCAGAGACGTGCTAAATAATTCTTCAGATATACATAGAAATAATGAAATTTGTGTTTTTCTTAGCCCTTCCATTCTGCAATGTCCTTATCAGATAGAGGCACGCAATCCATTTGCTCAAGTTGCACACTCGAAGCGATAATTACTCTATATATGAATATCCATGGGCTATTTTAGATTTATGTGATTTCTTTATATGTTATAGTCCTCCCTCTCTAACCTAACATATTTAACCACATGGAACCAAAAATCTGCGCCACTACATCAGACATAAATTCTTATAAAATATATTTTTGAAATTGAACATGTTATTCCATAATCACACCATTCTGTAACCAAAGTGTATTATCTGAAGTTATTGTACCAATATTATCAATTGCATGTCATGAAATATGGCGGAAAACCAAATAATCAGCTGTATCATAAAGCAGATAGCATCACAAACAAATTGCAAAGTCGACTAGCAGTTGAGAATATATTGTATACATCAAGCATACGAAAAATTAGCATAATATTAAGTCAACAGTTCAATTGACCGAAGACTCGCTCAAACCAAACCATGACCACGGCACAAAAGCAGACAGAGCTGCAGTCACCGATTCAAGGAATTCTGCAACGCAATAGCCTGTAGCGCTGCTAAAGCGGTCATTTAATAACAGTGCATGCAATTAAATGTTGGCTACATATGTAAAAATAGATATTTTGCATACTTTTTTCCATATTATCCCTGTTTAAATCTTGACTGAGTTTCACTTCACCAGGCTATATGCTATTGTTATGTAATTAAAGGAATGAGTGTAACTAGGAGATTCTAGCTTTTCAAAGATAAGCATACCTTGCAATTTGTAAAATGAGACACAGTTTCACTCATGCAAATAATAGTGGCCATAGAAAACGAAATACAGTTTCAGGTGTGTAGAACAGCAAATATTATAGGTTTATGTGAAGTAAAAGGTTGCCATGCTAACCGCCATACAGGACTAAATGTTTTGCCCGAGGAAAAGTGTAAAGGAAAAAAAAAAGTGCAACCGACATCTATTGGTACTACCAAGAAGCAACCATAAAGCAGGCAAGAATAAATGCAAGTTAAATAGTTTTGGCTACTCACTGTACTATTTCAGCAAACTTTCCCAGGTTTTGATATTCCAATATTGCCAAGATCAGCTCCTTATTCTCCTCCAAGTACTGCACCAAGCATAAGAATTTCTGTGTGAGATAAACTGCCATAGATATTTAAGTGATCATGGATTCAATTGAGGTGCAAACCGAGCATTTTTACCCAAACTCGTGCATTCATCTATAATCTGAACAAAATATGCATTATGCATATCTAATACACCTCTACGCAACCTAAGTTTTTTTGCAAGAATTCACGTTCCCCATGTTACCAAAGAGGAATATACATGGCATGAATGAATTCCATATAACAACATTACACAGAAACGTCATTTCCTATTGAAGAAACACACTATTGACGCTGTCACGTTCATTCGATTCAAAAAAAGGCAAAAAAGTAAACAAAAGCTGAAAACCAGATCAATAACTTAGGGCACAAGGAAAAACAATGAGTAGAGCCCCAAACACATTTTGTGTCATTAACTAGTCATGGATTGGACAAGCAAAAGACACAACATCAAAAGATGCCATTTTTATTAAACCCCAAGATAAACATAAGAGCAGAGATAATCTAGACGGTTAAAACAAAGAAATGTGAGGACGGTAATGAAACAGAGAAGTGAGTAAAGTAAAAAAAAAGTTGGCACCTTTTGGATCTGTTCAGTGGTGAGGGTAGAGACATTAGACAATGAAGGATCAGCGTTGAACATTTTCTTGTTTCTTCTTCACAATAAGAAACCAAAAAACAGAATCCAAAACAAAACCCTAACCCTTTCTCTTCTCCACAAATCACCCTTCCAAGTTCAAATGTGCAGTCTTCGCTGCTCTTTTTTGTCTCGGTTTAAATAGAAGCGACTGTTCATTTTTTCATGCATTTTGTTTTTCTAGTAAATAATAATAAATCTCATTTATTATTTTGAGTCAGTTTACTTTATATTTATTGCCCACCTTTTTTTTGCACTTCCTGTTATTTTACAATTCAAAATTAAGAATACTATCAATATACAGAGTTATATATATATATATATATAATGTTACTTTTTGTTCTAAATGTTAAAAAACGAGAAAAGTATGTATTTTGAAAATATATGAATCATTTATGTTAAAATATAAATTTAAAAATACTAGTAACAGTCAATGTTTTCTATGTTAAAATAATTTAATTTTCATCTGGTATATATTTTTGTTTAATTTAAATACATTTTTTATTTTTTGTAACAATTTAGTTTATCGTGAGTATATCCTTAAGTTAAATAAATGAAACAATGGAAACCAAATTTATTCAGTGGTTGAATGGTTAAGCTTTTCGGGAAACACATGCAAACTTTTTTTTTTTTTTTCTGTTTAAGGGTAAATAAAAATATTTTTATGAAGAGTATAATTAATTTTAAAAAGACTAAATAATTTTATATTATGTAAAATTAATTTTAGCTATAAAATCCATATAGTTATGGTACTTTACGTTTACAAAATATTTATCTTTTAAAACAAATTAATTGTAAATGGTTTATTTTTAAACTATTATTCTTTAAAAAATTATCATAACCTCAATTTCTTAAACCATTTTTTTTTTTCATTTGTGGAGAGGAAGATTTTGTTTATATGTCGACTTAGTTCAAAGAATTATAATTTTTATTTATTTTACTATTGATATGAGATTAGGTCCCTGGCTTGAACTATTACTAATTAGAGATAAATAAGAACTTTTGCTCAAAATCTTGTTTGTATCAAGTTTAAAATTGACAACCACTTTTTGCCAAAGCTTTATCTAGATAAACCAATTCTAAGACTTGTGTGATTCATATATAATTATTTTGTTATTAAGCTTTTTGGGGAGAAAATGTTATTATGAAGGGGAATTTCTAAAAATATGGAAACTAAGTGGAGACATCAACGTCATGGATATAGACAATTAAATATTGGTAGAAATTTTTACTATTGCTTCACAATAATAAATGGCCCCTAATTTTGTGTTATCTTATACTAAAATTGGACGAACTACAACATAGATTCTTTTTCTTACTTTAATTTTGTTTACTATCACAAAAGTCTTTTTTTATTATATATATCTATGATCATTTACAAGCAAATCAAATTCGATACAATCACCATTTAAATGGAACAAATATGTGTTCTAATGAACCTTTGGTTCACACAACAAAATATTTACTACATCAAATTTCGAGTAATTGATTTTGTCAATAAAAAAATCATTTAATATAAAAAAGCATTTAATATAAAAAATCATTTAATATAAAAAAGCATTTAATATAAAAAAAATCATTTAATATAAGCAGTTAAAATAATCTATAAAATATTTATATAATATATTAATTATCAAATAAACTACTTTGATTTGACTAACAAGTCATATAATATATATTACATTAATTGTTAAGTAAAATTATTTGATATTTATATATTATATCTAGATACGATAAAATGATTTGAACTAGTGAACATAAGATAATATATTATGATCTTTCCACATTCTTCCTTCCCTTTGTTCTAGCCAAGGTCATGAGGAACCCTTTCCTCTAGTGCAAACACCTTACATACCTAAACTTGAAAATCTCACAAAAGGAATGAGGTTAGGTTAGACCAAAAAAATATTATGGTATAATTTAAACTAAGTCATTTCTTGTATGACCCATTTATCATTCAACCTACACCAGCTTAAGTTGAGCTTATCTACAAGCTTGTGGATAGACCCGTTTTGTAAAATAGTTATTATATTTTTAAATATATTAATGTTATTATTAACATAGATACCATTCACTAATAGCATTTAAATTTTAAAATATACATTCTTTTAATTTTTTTAAAAGGATAAAATATCCATTGATTGGAATGTAGATTGATTGAAATGTAGATTGAGTCATACTTAAAAATTACAACTTACTTAGAATACTTCTTGGAATATGTAAACATAAATTTATAAATTTATTAAATGACATGACAAATTGAATTAGGTTAAATAATCTTTTGCCAACTTTATGTGTACTTTTTCATACAAAACTCATTTTATATACATTTCTTTTGTTCTTTTGTGTCTTTTCCTATGATGATTCAAAAGATAACATGATAGGAGTAATGTGAAGTGAGAAGATGATTTAATTGTTCTTTTGTGTCTTCTTCTATGATTAAAAGATAACATGATACGAGTAATGTGAAGTGAGAAGATGATTTAGTTATTTTTTACTAGACTATTAAGAAGGTTAGGATTAACTAATATTTATTTTAAGAAATCATTTGAAAAGATACACAATTCAATGACTTGCTAGTTCTAGTTATTATGAGAAACAATACTAGACTAATTTTATTACAATAAAAAAATTATACATCATACAAACTTCTGTTGAATAAATTACTTGTGTAATTTTTTGTAATTATATCATAATGGATATCTCATTTATTAAAAACATGTAGTTAGATAAGAATTGATGTATTTTTTAAAGATAACATGTTAGACATCAGTGCGAATATTGGTATGTCAACTAGAAAGGGACCTCAAAGTTCAACAATCATGTACCATTATATGGAAAAAGATACATAAAAAAAATACAAAATCATGGGGGATCAAACCGAACTCATTAAAAAACACACCCCAAAAAGCATACAACCAAACAAAATGAAAGTTTGTGGATTTATACTTGTTATGAAAAAAGTTCAAACTAATATTAGCACAAAAGAACACTAAACCAGGTCAAGTTTAATATATTATCAATTCCAGAGCTATTAAGATTATTTGTACAACAATTATCTTCACGATAAATATAAGAAACCTTAAAATTCACATTCTATCAATTTTTAATACATTTCATCCCTCTTCCTCTAAAAATCCAAGGAACTAACAGAAGATCAGAGAAAGACTTGACAAACCAAGGTAGAGTCACATTTTAACCACAAACGTCTATAACCACGAGCCATAAAGACCATAGTAACCAAGATAATCGTCATAAGTTATGCATAAAATGATTTATTGATACCAAGATAAAAGAGGAAACTTCTAGACAAAACTTTATCAAAAAAATCCTTTACAAATAACATGTTTGGGATACTCTTTAGTTGCTTTACCAATGTTGATTTTAACCCATCCAACATCAAGCATCTTCCAAATTACTTAGAGAGACTAAAGCTCTTTTCGAGATCTTGTTTTAATACCAAAGAACTTCAAAATATCAAAGTCAGTAACATCATTATTCATATTGTTTTTAAATAATCAATTGATATTTTGATGTGTCATTGTATTGTGTGTATAGTCGTATCCAAATTTAGACTTTGTTGAAACTAAGTATGATTTCTCACCTTCAACAACATCCAAATAATATATTACACCCAAAATGGAGATGCTTTATCCTCGTGTTGTTTGCACAAAGAATACATAAAGTTGATTCTTGTAACTTGAAGTACCTTATTCAAGAGAATTTTATTATATAACAAGAACTTTGGCGGGTGAAATGGAATTCACTCATATCAAACTTCTTCAATTAGAAGAATCATGAAAAGTGTGAAAGAAAGTTTTAGCCACTTTTTAACCCACTACACTAAAATTATATAAGATTCAATTAGGAACATAAGGTAAATCTGTATAAATCAGATTTTGAATATTGTGAAATGATTTGTGAAAAAAAAAATAACAAAAATTATAATCCCAAACATTAAAAAATTTAAAATATGTTAGTAATTCCAACTAAACGAGAAAACCAAGAATTGAAATACCATTTCAAAACTTAATTTGCTATTTATTTTCAAAATATGGGTATTATCAAGAAGAAGTGTATGATTCATAAGAGACAAATTTATTATATTATTGAATACAATTTTATTTGTAATATATAACTAAAATTTGTTTTATTCACTTTAAACAACAAGTAAAATATTATAAATATTCATAACAGTGACTACCCGAATTGGAAAGTGAAAAAAATCATTATGTTCTCAATTTGAAAAATAATTTTTCAATAGATTATTCACCAATTTTACACATGGAAATTTACTAAAGAGATGAAGCTAATTTAATGCCAGCTTAAAAAAAAGTGAAGGAACCTTTAATTTTAAGAAATATAATGGTAGTCCTCTTTATTATAATAAAAAAGAATTGGCATTGTCAACGGTAAAGTGGCTCACATTTCTAAGTCATATAAATTACAAAGTTATCACATAATAAATTATATGGAATAAAGAAGGTCATATTTTATTATAAGGTAACTCCAACCAAAAATATTTATTTAGTCTTTTACTTCCAATAACTCTCATCTCGAAACAAGCAAAAATTTACACAAACAATCTTACAAAGTATTTAAAGTTCATACACCTTTTTTTTTTCTTGTGATATTTTTAAGAGATTATTTTTTTAAAATTATAAAATAATATTTTTTTTTTCATTTATATATTTGTTCACCTATTTTTTTAATTAGCTTATAAAGATGTATTTTGATATTTATTTCGTAGGTCTAAGGTTTAGAGATATACAATCAATTCTCAATAGACCTAATTTTGACTTTGTACCGTATTTATAAAAGTGTCATGTTGACTTAATGATAGATTCTTTTGTAATATTTATTTCTTTTAAATTATGCTAATTGCGTTAACATTTTGGAAATTATACATTGTGCATGTAAGTAAAAAAAGGAGAAATATGATGTGGCTTAAAAGTTGATCAATTAGTTTGGAAAAAGGATACAAAATTTTATAATTTATAGAAAATTTAACTATATTAAATTTGAATAATTTTGATTTTAAATAGTTGAATTTTTTTAAATATTTTTTTGATAAAATAATCAAATTTTAATTTTATTATTTTGATAAAATATTATAATTATCATCAACTTTAAAATTATTAAATATAACAATTACTAGCACTACTAATACTAATATCAATACAAAAAGTAATCTTTGCACACATGTGGATAAAATAAATGAGTATTACATATTTTAATAAAAAATAAAGTTCACATTCATTAAGAAATAACACACTGGTATTGATAAAAAAAATCTTAGCAAATGTAGACTACTAAAAAATTATTGTTTATCTAAGTGGATAAAGAATCTCAATAGTATTAACGGAAAAATAACTCATCAATATTAATTAAAAGCTTTCCAATGGTTGAAAATATTTTCATTGACATTAGTAAAAAAATGTTCTATTAATATTGATAGATAAAACCTTAACTAAAGTTAGTTGATAAGTAACCTAGACTTAATAGATGTAGGAAATAATGTCTTATTTTTAAAGTGGATTATAAAAAGATATAAGATTCAATAAACTATGAATTCTCAATTTACATGTTAAGAAATGAGATTCACAAAATTTGGGTGAATGGAATAAATGAATGTTTACATTCAAGCACAATATCAATTTTAATAAATGAAAGTATAATAGGGCATTAAGAAAAAGAGATTCTTTATCCAATCACAAGTTTGACATGATAAGGTGAACAAAATGCTGAATACATTGTCAAATATGCACTATCACAATCAATTGTATGTCCACTTCAATCTTGTGAGCTATATAAAAAAATTTGAAGGGAGAAAATTTCACATATATAAAGTTTTGTATCAAGGCAGTGGTTAGGAACATTTTACCAACTAAAAGAAAAACTATTGAAGATAAATATTATTACAGTAATTAATTAGATATTATTTAAAAATTAATTATAATTTTTTATTAATAATAGAAACCACTTTAAATATAAATAATTTATAAATTTATAAATTTATATATAACTTAATAAATATAATAATTAATTATTTTTTGTCTCTAGAATTAATTTTTATTTAATAATTTTTCTTGTAGTTTACTGAATTAATATATTGTGTTTTGTTTTTTCTTTCTTAATTTTTTTGGAAAGGATTTTTTTTTTTTTTTTCATTTTCATCCTTTATGTTGTGTCAAAGAGACTCTATGTTTCCTTACTTATTTGTTTTGTGTATGAAAAAATCTTTCTTTGTAAAAATAAATGTAGTTGTAAGGTATTAATATTTAGGCATTATATATATATATATTATAAATTATTTGCATTGTAAAGTTTAACCACGTAAGAATTATTTATAGTATTAAGGTAAGTCGAAGTTCAAACCTTAGTTAGTGCTCTTAGAATTATAATGATCTCTAACTTTTTTTTGTATTTTTTTATAAAAAAACAAATTATTTAAGTTACTTTGAAAATATTGATCCTATTATTAATAGATGCAAACAAAACTAATTTTTCCACTAAATTTGTTTTCAGCTAAATTGGTACCGTTAAACTTTCATACTTCATTAGTACGGCGCTTTTTTTTAAAAAAAGCAGCAGACCCCCACCCACCATTCTTTTCTTTCTTCTTCTTTCTTCTAAATCACTTTCTCTCTCTACCAAATCACTTTCTCTCTCTACCAACTTGTCTCCTCTCCCTTCTTTCTTAATTTCTCACTTCATACCTCATCTATTTTAGAATCTGATCATACCACGCTGTAGCAGAGGAGTTAAGGAACATTTCTACCCGATCAGATTTTCAAACAGAGTAAGTTCATTTTTACTCT
>Ga0123342_1007264_pt1 | contig 14739 bp, 3 predicted proteins | sample Turbeawhitnodule_FD_89960 | JGI IMG/M metagenome (GOLD analysis project Ga0123342, IMG submission 89960) | Root nodule microbial communities of legume samples collected from Mexico - Turtle bean Mexico white nodule | ecosystem: Host-associated > Plants > Roots > Nodule | place: Mexico: Nepantla...
ACGGGCCTAATGCAAGTTATCCAAACATAACAAAAATTCAGTATAGAGTAGAATAAGTTGAGAGGATTAAACTTCTCAACTGACCCCACCAATATTGATGACTAAATTCTAAGGAAAAACAAATAACAAAGAATATTTAGAGTAAAAATGAACTTACTCTGTTTAAAAATCTGATCGGGTAGAAATGTTCCTTAACTCGCCAGTTACAACGTGGTCCGATCAGATTCTAAAATAGATGAAGATTGGAAGAGAAAATTAAGAGAGAGGAAGATAAAAGAATATGGAGAGAGAAATGAAGATAAGGAAGAAAAGAAGAAGAAGAAAAAGAAACGTGCAGGGAAGGATTCTGTCTTTTTTTAAAAAGAAAAGTACTGTTACATTTGCAACCAAGAATTGTCTTGCAATTATCATGCTTTTTCCTAGGAATTAGGGGACACAAATATAGTAGAAAAAGCAATAAATAGACGAAAAAAAATAGGAAAAAAATAGATTAATGATACTAAAAATAGTTAAGGTGGAAAACATCATATAAATTTATAAATTTAAGAAATAAAAATTCATCAATTCTCTTATACTTTCTATATTATTTTTCTTATTTATTTACATTTTTTTCTCACAATTTTTTTTATATAAAGAAGAAGAGAAAGACTACAATATAAAAAAATAATGAATAATTAATGAGTCAATCTCATCAATGATAATTTATGTATCTTTTTATCTAGATTTATATGATGATGTCATATAATTAAATTAAGAAGAAATTCGTGTAGATTTACTATTATGTGTTATCATCAGAATAAAGAAGGAATAGATTTTGAAGGAATAGGTTTTTCATCATTATTATTTTGGTACACCTACAGCTCTTACTAACTTTTTCATGCTGATAAAAAAAAACTTTTTCATTAACTAGGTCAATGATGAAGTCCTCGTTATATATATTAGGTGGGAATAGATATCAAAATGGATATAAGCAGTGTCTGTATGCTATTTGTTCATTTAAAAATTTCCCCTACTCATTGAATTGAATATATATGTTAAAGAATATCTGTGGATATTATTTTAATTTTAAATCAAATTATTTAAAAACAAGTCTTTAAAATATAAACACTGATAAAAAATAATAATTCAAAACAAATGGCACACTATAATATTAATCCAAATAAATTTGATCTTTCTAAAAATCAAATTTAAATGAGTTGCACTAAAATATATAGAATTTAAAAAATTAATCTTTTTAAAATAAATTTAATTTCATAAATTTAAATAAAAATGCATAAATATATAAAATCAAATTTTAAATATTTAATATTTATCTTACTAATAACTTTAATTTTATCACTTCATTTTTTTAAAATATATTAAAATAATTTCATTAATAATTTTTAGCAAGTTTAATACCCATACTTATTCTATTAATAAATAAATAATTAAATTCTCTTACTTATTATACACAAATATTTATAAGGCTGCAGATTTTGATTTACCATTCACTAAAAGTTAATTCTTTTTGAGTGATGATATTTTGATACCTTGCTCTAATTTACTCTCACAACAAAATATTAATATTTATAATAAAAAAATTAAAAAATATTTTTAATAAAAATATAAGTAAAATATAAAATGTTAAACTAATTTTTAAAATTAAAAAAATTAAAATATTAATATTTAATGGAGTGAAGTGTGGAATAAGTATAAATTTTTTTATTTTTTTTTCTTTGATGCAGTTGTGAGTCACATGGCTTTGTCTCTGTCAATTCTGAACAACCAAGGACACTCCATTGAATAGTGTAATTGCATAGTATGTAAATTAATAGTTCTATGTAGTTACATTCAACTTTATATTAATACTTAAATTTCAATTAAAACTTAAATATTAAAATAGTTTAAATCAGTATTACAAGCCTATTATACCCTCACTAAAATATTCCAAGATATTTGGACAAAACACTGTTTTTAAACGTATGTAAAAAAAATACGCAGAATGGAAAGTCATAAACCAGGAATTTAATTAAATACACGAAGGGTATAAAAGAAATTACAGTCATTTATTTAAAAATTATGTTTGATAAGTTTGATGAATTAAAAAATAAAGTCACTAATAAAATTATTTCCGATTAGTTAATACTTAATGTATAAAAATCATTACTCAATATAGAAAAAAATTCTTTATTTTAATAAAATGTTTATAAGACTTTTTTATTTTACTCTTTTCCATGTATACATCATAATAAATTACATGTAAGTAAACTAAGTAAAAATAATTTATATTATTTTAAATTTTAAAATAACAGTTAAAAAGAGATAAAAAAATATCTTTTAAAAATCTAACCATAAGAACAAAGAAATTTCTACAAATAAAAATGAAGTTCTCAAATAAAACATTATTCAGTTATCACATCTACCTAATTTATCTATAACAAATAATAATTTTACATTGAATTTTATATATATATATATATATATTATCTATTTTACTTTTATATTTTAATATTCATTAATCCTTTTTGTAGTTATTATCTGAAAAAACTATCCATAAAAATGAAACTGTTTTTATTGTATAATTATAATCATAATTTTTAAATAAAAAATTAAAATGTTATAACTATTTTTTATACTTTTTACGTTTTATTTCGATGGAAATTTACACGTATTCCTATTATATAATTATTAACATTATAAAGGTTATTTTTATAATTATTTTTTATGTCTATAAATTTTTATAACTTTAGTATAACTTTTAGTAATTTATTTTAATTATTTTTTTTGTATAAAAAAAAAGTGAGGGTACATGAACGTTTCCACTGTTAGGCTATAAACCACTTCACTGATTTTTTTCAATAAAAATCCAGCACATGCTTTTTCATATGAAGCATCCAGGAAAAACTGTTACATGCATTATGCCTTTGGGGCATATGACATGTCCAAAAGGGGAGATAAACACTCCAATCAATAGCCATTAGCATCAACACAAAAGACAGTAACTAGTACTAGAAAACACATGCATATCAAAAAAACTTTGAAGATATTTCTTATGCTGCAGTTTCATGTACCCTGCATTCAGGAATAGTCAAACTATCCAAGAACAGCCCAGCCAAAGGATACATCATGTGTCAACAAAAAGAAGGTAAACTTGACATCCACAACTTTTAAAGTCTGCAGTTCCATTACCAGCATTCATAACTAGTGCCACTAAACAGGTAAGGGTGATGAATAATAACAAAACTCAGACCTCATCTTCGTGAAGAAGCATATTTGGAATGCCCTTACTGACAGGAAAGCGTCGCCCAGTCTCAGGGCATACAAGAGCCCCTTCCTCAAGGTGGAGTTCCAAGAGAGCATGGTGAAACCGGTTCAGAAATTCATCAGAGTCCAGCATGGAAGAGTCCGCCTCCTCAGGTAGTTCAGTGTATCCCATGGCCTTTGATGCATCAACGAAAGCCTTCCAATCAACCTTCTCAAACATCTTTTTCAGAAATTCCCCATTCATTTCCACAGTCTTTTCCGCCACTTTCTCTGCTTCAATGCGCAATGGGAATCCATTCACCACACCCTTTATGTTTGATGACAGCATGTTATGTGTTAGTAGTCTCATCTTTACTAACAAGTCAGAATATCAGCAGCAACACTTGAAACTTAGCCCTACAAGTTCAAAATACAAATAAAACACAATCAAGCATCATCCCTACTAATTCCAATGAATCAAGTTTATTTCAGGTTCCAGTTCACTATTGTTTTATACCAATCCAATTCCTTACTTATGCTCAACTTGTCTTCTTTTTCTGTTGCAGATCAAAAGAAACAAGCAAGTATATCGAAAGCACATTCCAATCCAATTCTAACTATATCTTCCTCTCAATCAACAAAGGTAAATTAAAATACCAACACACAATTAAATCACCACTATGGTTTCATACTCCGTTTCCTTACAAAATCCACTTTTGAAAGTACACAAAATCCGATCACACTTCACAGTCCACCCAACAGAGAGCATACCTCATCAGAGCATTTAAGAAGGTGTATAATCAGAATCAGAATAAATAACAAACCAATGATGCAAACTTTCATCAAACAGAATTGATGGAATTCAGAATACAGATTACACAATTGATTCAGCACACACTCTCTTTTTACAACTTAATTTAAAAGACTAAGGACTCTTGTACGCTGTAAAATTAGAACACACGAGGAGCATCTAAGCCAACCTTGGGACACACCAAATCACCCCATGGATTAACTTTCAAGTTCAACAAACCCTTAACCAATTAATTTGAATTGACAAACAGAAAAAACACTAATTTGGGTATTTTTGCCCTATTATGGCTGATTCCTTCGTGCAGGAAGCTTTGAACTTTGATACCCAGAACCCTACAGAGAAAAGAGATTCGACGCACAAGACAAGAAAGAGAGGTACCTGACAGCGACGCTCCGGCGAGACGAGATGGCAGCAAACGATGTGGAGCGCAAAGTTAGCTTTAGCAACAGCAAAGTCACAACACTCCAATGTTCTGTGTGCGGCGAGATGGTGTGTGTAATGAGTACCTAGGCTTTTAAAGGATTATTATGGACATGGGAATAACAATCGTTATTTTAATTTTGCATATTTTTTTATATTAGTAAATATTTTTATTTTTAAAATCTGAGTTAAATATTTGTTAATTTGTTATTTAATATAATATTTTATTATGAATAATAATTGTCAAAATGGATATAAGTAAATATTTGTTACTTCACAATTTTAATGCATCATAGAATATCCTTTAAATTATATTTCTACCCTTATTCTATTTATTTTTCATTTTTTAAAAAAAGTGTTTGTCATTAAAATTTAGATGTTCAATTCATAGAATATCTGTCAAATAATGTTTCTACTCTTAGTTCTAAGTTTTTTTTTTCATTTTTTTGCAAATTTTTTTCATTAAAATTAAAATATTAAAAACTAAACCCAAATGTAATTGGTGCTTTTAAAAGGAAGTGTTGTCAAAATGAAAAACTTTTCATCATTTTTTGAGACATATTATCCGAATGAAATGAGAAAAATTTATGATTTATAACAAAGAGATTATCAAGTTTAAAGAAATATTTATTATCCTCGTCTAAACCTGTCTTTTTAATTATATTGTTGAATCATATTTAAAGGTACAATGATTTAAATCTGTTGGTTAACTTGTTGTGTTTAAAAATTGGATTAATAGGAACAATAGGAATTTTTTTCTAAAATAAGACTATTTTCATTATTATTTTTTCATTTACCATTCTTTTGTTTTTTTTTTTTTATCTAGTAGCATTTTTCCTATGGTTTTATTTTGTATTTAAAAAAAAAAAACTCTTTTAGAATTTGGTTTCTGATGGTGATTTTAGAATTTTATATTTTTTTTATTTAGAGGGAATGGAAAAGAAAAAATGAAATATAAAATAAAATAAAAATAAATTTAAGAACCAATAAAAAAAAAATAAAATAAAAAATTTAAAAAAAATTAAGTAAAAAATGTTTTGAAAATTTTAATTAAATATGGGAGAATAAATTTTAAATATTTATAAAATTATAGTGAATTTAAATGTTTATAAAATTAAAATAGAAGAAAATTTGAAATTTAAAAATTAAAAATTAAATATATAAATCTTTATGAAAAAGTGGTTTTGAGGTCATACTTACTAAATTTATCACAAAATTGAGTTGGGTTAAGTATGACTCAATCATAAATGAACCTAACCTAATTTAATTGGGTTGGTTGATAACCGTAACCACTTTTGATACATTTTATAAATTTAATGTAATTATATTAAAAGTTTTATTAAAGATTAAGCACAAAAAGTACAAGTAATTAATGTATTTTTTTCAATAATTACGAAAAAGAAACAAAAATCACTCCATTCTCTCTCTCACACGTACAACATTTAATCTTAAATATATCAAAAAGAAATTTGAGTGGAAATGTTTTATTTACGGGTACAATCATGCAATTTGATAGACCTCAATGGAGACGGAATACATTTGTTTGGATGACTATCGCGACATAAAGTCGGTCGTAAAGAAATTTGAAGTACGCGTGTCTCCATTTTCGGTTGAAGAAAATAGCGCAACAAACTCCTAAGAAACTCGTCACAAATCCAGATTCTATTCCAATAAAAAACCATGACACAAATTCATATTTATGTTCATCTTCATGTGTTGGCTCTGTGTCTTTAGGCTTCACATCCTGCGAGCAATTTTTTGTAAGTGGAGGTCCACAAAGATCACGATTGCCTATATAGCTGAGTACATTGAACCCCTGCATTTGTGTGCCTGATGGTATTTGGCCTGTCAAATTGTTGAAGGACAGGTTTAAATAACTCAAAAAGGATAAACTGGACAAGTCTTGAGGAATTTCACCCTGAAAATTGTTTACTGAAAAATCCAAGGACTCCAATTTTTTCATGTTGCCAATTTCATTTGGTATTTTCCCTGTTAAACTATTGTGGGACAGATTCAAGGAGAACAATCCAGTGAGGCTAAATATTTGGGAAGGTATTGTTCCAGTCAACTTGTTATTTGACATATCAATTAAGGTGACAAAGTGTAGGTTTTTCTCATATTTTGATACTTGACCTTTTGTAACTAACTCAAGACCATCATCCATGATCAAGTAACGATTATGAAATGAAGGGAAGGAATAAGAAAACATGTATCGTGAAGCATTGTTGAAAACTAAGGTTGTGATATTTTGCAAACAACTGGGTATATATCCTGAGATAGTGTTATGGGCAAAATCCAAAATAATGAGGGAAGACATTTGACATATTTGTGGAGGGATATTACCAGTAAAATTATTGGACCTTAATTGCAGAGCCTTTGCATCGAGTGATATCCAATGTGGTATGTTTCCTGATAAATTGTTATCCCAAACATTAAAGATCAACAAAGAGTGACAATTTTTCAACGAGAAAGGAATTTGTCCATAAAGCTTAGTCTCATGCAAATGCAGGGAGGAGAGATTGGATAACAAGCCCATTGATGGAGGTATCTCTCTTGTTAGATTATTGCCACCTAAGTTAACATGAACCAGAGATTTCTTGTTCCTCCAACAACTAGTAAGCCCTCCAGATAGATGATTCAAAGATATGTCCAAGTAGAGCAAATTGCTTTCCCCACTCAACATCTTATGATCACACAAGAGGGGGGTGAGGTCTCCTGATAACAAGTTGTCTGATAACAAGACAACAGCCACGTTGGATGATAACCGAGGCAAGCCACCTTTCAAGCCATTTGAAGATAAATCTATGTATGTAGAGTTCAAAACCACGTTTGACAAGTTCCCATCAATCAAATTTTCTTCTATTTCGACCTCAGGAATTTTTGATAGAAAATTCCAAAATTTGCCCTGTGCCTCAAATGATGATTCCACAATAGCTAAACTTTCAAGAGACCTTTGTGTATATAACCACATAGGAAAGTTAGGACCTGCAAATCCAAGAAGTATCTGTGCAAGTTGAAAAGGTGGAACCCAGTGGGGGTCAAAATCAAAGATTAATGGAGGTGATAAGTATATATCCATCTCCTTTAATTTTGACATTTTGGCAAAATTTCTCTCAGACACGACTCCTGCAAGTTGATTTCCACCAACGGTCAAGGAAATTAATGATGATAGATTTCCCAATTTTGTGGGAATAGATCCGGAAAACAAGTTTGATCCAAGAATAAGATACTGCAGGTGTTCAAGTTCGCCCAACCAATCTGGAATTGGTCCGTTGAAGTTATTATCTTCCAAGACTAGAGCTTCCAGATCTTGAAGATTTAACAATTCCTTTGGCAGTTGGCCTCTTAAAGAACATGATCTAAAATCAATACGAGAGATACCGTGACTAATATTGAATAACCATTTAGGCAACTCTGAGTGAAATTCATTCTCAGAAAGCGCAAGATATCTAAGCGCACTAAAATTTGCATATTGAAGAGAGGGACTCAAGTTTTCAAGTTGACAACCCATCAAGTAAAGCTCAGAAAGCGATGATGGCATGGTGACTAATTGAAACCAATTAGTTTCTTTGTGAAGATCAATGCCACCAAGGTTGAGATATTCCAAGGAGGACATGTGAGAAAGCCATTGAAGACTGTTCATGGCTAGATTTTCGTTACCTGATAAATCAAGATATCGAAGAGCTGAAGAGTTGACAAACCGACGAGGATGAACCGCTACAGATAGGTTCTGATAGTTATGATTCACAGAATCAAATTGGAAAGCTAAAAAGTCATTATTCCCCAAATCCAAGTAACTGAGAAATTCAAAGTCCATAGAAGATAAATAAATAGAACCTGTGAGGCAGAGTGACTTATTTGTTTTATCAGTATAAGTTGGAAGAGTTGTAGAACATGGAAGACTGAGGTGAGTGACTCTACTTGTGATGTTGTCACATGTCACTCCTCTCCATTGACAACAATCTTGTTGGGTGAACCATGAAGAGAGAGCGTGTGATGGATCTATGATTCCTTGCTTGAAGTTAAAGAGAGCTTGCTTGTCTTTATGGTGGCAACGGATATTGAAACTGCAAGTGACCTTGTTCAACATGATTACATATAGCAACCATGCAAAAAAGAAATTTCCTCGCAGTGCGCCAACATCGATGCTCATGAATTTGATTTTTGAAACACCTATCCCAAATCCTACTAAAGTTATGTATTTTATGCATTTCCTGTTAATAGTCGTGGCCAATAGAGACAAACTAATTAATATTTGAGTGAAAAATCAGTTGAATTATCAAATAACAAGCACAAATCACACTGCATTGTAGTGAGTGACAGTTTTCCTCCTTATTGACCAGTTCAATGCGCACTAGTATGTCCAGGGGGAAAATTCCTTGTAGTGGTATTTGCGCGTTAATTAAAAGTTTATTTTATATGTAATTAAAATCCTTTTTAAAAAAAAGTTGAATAATATTATTTCAAAAAAATTAATAATAAAAATATAAAATAGAAATATATTTTTAAACGAAATCTGAAAGAAAAATTCAAATTCACATTTTCTTTAGAATTTTTTAAATAATAAAATTTATAACAACTGTTATCTCTCCCAGCTAACCACCTCCTTTTATTCTCTGTTACCCCCATTATGCTGTTTTTGCATTGAGTAGGAAATATAAAAAAACTAAAAAAAGAGAGGAAGAGAGTAAGAAATGCAGTGATTTAGAGTAAAAAAAATTCTAGTTAATTTGATTTGTATAATAAAACAATTTTTTTATATCAATATATTCATAAAATCATTTTTCCAAAATAATTTAACGAACAAAAATAATTTTTAAAAATATGTATTTCGTTTAAAATAAATTTAAATTATAATTTTTTTATAAAATTTAATAAATAAAAAATTACATTTTAAAATAAATGTATTAAATAAATTACTTTATAAATTATTAAAATATAATTTTATTAAATTTATTTACTATTTTTAATATTTTTATTTTAATTATTTATTAGAAACATAATTATTTATAAAATATTAAAGTATATTATTTTTTAGTTTACCATATGTAACATCCCAAAAATTATAGACAATTACACTATATATTCTACAAAATCCAATATAAAGCTTGAAATTTTTCACAAAATACATTATTAAAACTTATATAATATAATATTTATCGAACTAAAGCTCAAAATATAGTAGTCTAATATGCTCATTCACTTATATTAACATCTACTTGTGTATCAACAGAGTTCACAAAATAAAAATAAAAATAAACTAATAAAATTAAATTTCATAACATATTTAATACATAAAAAATCAGATTAGTCATTCATAAATTTTTTTTTTTTTCAAATGTTGTCATATTATTTAAATTATTTTTTAATGTAGATAAAAGTAAGGTTTATAATTTTGTTTATATAGAGTATATTTATTCTTAAATCAATCAAATCATATAATTTGTAAATCATCCCTCTATTTTATTTCTCGTTTATTTATATTTAATTAACTAATTTCACATGTAATATTATTTTTCACCTATTTATCTTTTATCAAGTTATTTCTACTCTATTTTTTTCCTCTTATTATTTACTCTTAACCAAGCAAATGTACTGTGATTGTATCATATTTGGATTCAATTCCATTGTAAAAGGAAAATTTGTTAGAATCAATTACGACAGGTAAGTCAACCAAAATGGATTCACTTTTGACTTAAATTGGAAAAGTAGTTCTGATATTTCGTCATTGATTGACTAATTCAACACGCAATAATCTTTTTGGGTAGAAAATTAGTAGTCTTCTATATGTGCAAAATTTGACAAGTTGAATAAGTAATATGGATATGTAACTTGTCAAATTTTCTATATATATTAGTCTTAATTTTTTTATCAGTTATTAACATTACTTATTTTTCTTTTTCTTCTCACCTAACTTTCAAGATTAATAAAAGAATTCATTTAGTTATATAGATAATAAGTTTTGAGTTAGAATTATAATATTAAATTATATCATAAAGTATTAACTTAGATTTTTTTTTATATTTCTTAATTATTAAACATTCTTACATGAAAAACACATTAATAAAATTATTAATATATGTACATATACTTTATTTAAAAGTTGTGAGAACTAAAATTTTAGTATATATTTTTATAATAGATAAATAATAAAAAGTTATAAATAGATTATAAAGTGTTAATCATTCATTTTATTAGAAATTTCATCTTTTCAAAATTTTATTTTTTCAATTTTTTTTAAGATTAAAGTATAACTAAGATACTGTATTAATGTGTTGACAAACTAATATGGATGAGGTAGTAAGATAATTCTTCAAGTAATAGTTTATTAAACAGAAACATCGGAATTTATTGTAAAATCACAACAAATGTACAAAATGGATATAAAATCATTCACATCATATAAACACATATATAAACGCATTTGTATAACACAACCACATCTTACCATCATAACTACATAGTTTAAGCATGTTTAAATCATCTACTCTTCTTTTTTACACAACAATCTTAACTCCCTTTTACTTTATTGTTATTTTTTAACTAATTTAATTGCAGATCCGTTTTGGATACTATCTTAATTGGATTTATCATTGAATTCATTAGAAGACAACTTGAGATCATCTGAACTTATCTATAATATCATTTTATTGGTGTTAGACGATCTACGTTGGAATCATTTTAATTTGACGAATTATATATTTGTTATGATATCTTTATAGGTGTGTAGCCTTTTACATGTGTATGATGAGAAATACTTGTGATATTATGATTCTAAGGGATGCGATATTGAGTAATGAAGTTATTGAATATATGAGATTCCTTTACTTTACTAATAAGTAAGATAAGGATGCACATAGAAAAAAAAAAATTGTATTATTCACCTCTCTTCATCTAATGATGCCAAACATTATAATACAAAGAGAAAACAGAAACTGTATTGGGCTTGATAAAAATAGATAAGGCCCAAACATCAAAACAGTGGAAAGGTTTTATTTACTGGTAGAATCGTGCAACTTGATAGACCTCAACAGAGACGGAAGGAATTTGTTTTTTATGACTATCGTGACATAAAGTCGATCTCTCAAGTCGTAAAGAGATTTGAAGTATGCGTGTCTCCATTTTTCTGTTAAAGAAAATAGCGCAACAAACTCCTAAGAAGCTCGTCACAGATCCATATTCTATTCCAATAAAAAATCATAACACAAATTCAGATTTACATTCATCTTCATGTGTTGGCACTGTGTCTTTAGGCTTCACATTCCGCAAGCAATTTTTTGTAAGTGGAGGTCCACAAAGATCACGGTTGCTTATGAGTATATTAAACCCTTGCATTTGTGTGCCTGACAGTATTTGTCCTGTCAAATTATTGAAGGACAGATTTAAGTAACTCAAAAAGGATAAACTGGACAAGTCTTGAGGAATTTCACCTAAAAAATTGTTCACTGAAAAATCTAAGGACTCTAAGTTTTTCATGTTGCCAAATTCATTTGGTATTTTTCCGTTAAACTATTGTGGGACAAACTCAATGAGAACAAACCAGTAAAGCTAAACTTGTGGGAGGAGATGTTAGGTATAATGTAATACTGTTGTTTAAATGTTTTTTAAGGCTAATGGTAAAATTCTTCATTCAGAATGAGATTTGAAGTTTGAATAAGAGATATGTATCTCATTTCTCAAAAGTTAGTTTTCAAGTCTCAATAAAAAGAAATGTGTCTCGTTGCTCAAAAATTAATTCTGACTATAATCTATCAAATGATATACAAATAAATCAAATAAGTAAGATATTAAATCAATCAATTCTTTTTTTTTTTAAATCATATTACTCTAATGTTCACATAGGATTAAAAAACACATAATTAAATAATTTCTTTTATCTCTATTTTTATTGCTTATAAGTTGACCCACTCTTGATTAAATAGAATTTATCATGTAGAGATATTTATATGAAAAGAAGAGTCATGATATTTTGAAACTTCCACCTTTCTATTACATTAAAACTACAACTTTATAAATTATTGTTTTATTATAAAATTATATTTATAATTACTTTATTATTGTAATATAATATTTTATTATGAATAATAATTGTCAAATGGATATAAATAAAAGAGATGGTGTAAAATAATATCTTTCCAAACCACAATTATTAGAACTCTCTCAGAGACAATACTCAACATAAAACAAATGAAAAAAAAGGGAAAAGAACAAAAACAAAACCATACAAAAAGGGCTTCTCAAAGCAACAAATACAACATCTTATAATATACAGATCTAGATACTGAGCTTCTCAGTGCTGGAAGTGGTTGTCATTGTAGCTTAATGGCTCTTCTCTTACCTTCACTTCATGACTTGTTTTTTTTTTTCACAAATGATAAAGCCCTAAAGATATAACATAATAAACGCATTATCACCAAAGTGAAAGATATCAAAATGCATAGAAGTTTTGAGTGGACTTATGTATAATTTGGTTACTTCACATTTTTAATGCATCATAGAATATTCTTAATTAAATTATATTTCTATCCTTATTTTTTTAAAAAGTGTTTGTTATTCAAATTTAAATGTTCATTCATAGTAGAATATCCGCGAAATAATGTTACTACTCCTAGTTCTACTCTTTTTTTTCCCCAATTTTTTGTAATTAAAATATAAATATTAAAAACTAAACCCAAATATAATTGGTGGTCTTAAAAAGAAAATGTTGTAGAAATGGAAAACGTTTCATATTTTTTGAGACATGTAACGCGAATGAAATGAGAAAATTTATGATTTATAAAAAAGAGATGATAAGTTTAAAGAAATATTTGAACTGCACGGTTTCACTCACCAGTATATGTATGAGCTCAACAAGAGGAATTGATTTTGATGAGCACCATCACATAAAGTCGATCTCTCATATTATAAAGAAACTTGAAGTAAGCTTGCCTCCATTTTCTATTAAAGAAAAGGGCACAAGAGACTCCCGAAAAGCCAGTGACAAATCCAGACTCTATTCCAATATAAAACCATGACAAAAATTCATCTTTATCCTCATCTTCATCTATTGGCTTTGAGTCTTTATGTTCACCATCCCGCCAACAGATTTTGGTAAGTGGAGGTCCACAAAGATTAGCATTGCCAATATAGTTCACTGCATCAAACCCTTGAAGTTGTGTCCCAGATGGAATTTTGCCACTGAAATTGTTAAATGATAGGTTTAAGACTCCGAGAAAGGACAAATTGGCCAAGCCTTGAGGAATTTCACCCCAAAATTGGTTTGCTGAAAGATCAAAGGACTCCAAACTTCTCATGTTGCCAATCTCATATGGTATTATCCCCATTAATTTATTGTGAGACAAGTTCAAAGAGCACAATCCAACGAGGCTGAACATTTGGGCTGGGATTGTTCCGAACAAATTGTTACTTGACATGTCAATTAAGGTCATAAAATGCAAGTTTGTACCATATTCTGATACTCGACCTTTTGTAACCAGCTCAAGATTGTCGTTGTAGAAGTATGTGAGAGAACTAGAAAAAGGAAAGGAAAAACAAAGGCTGCTCTCTGAAGCATTGTTGAAAACTAAAGATGTTATATTATGCAGACAGGTTGGTATCTGTCCTGAGATTATGTTGTCAGCAATATCAAAAATAATGAGGGAAGATATTTGACAAATCTGTGTTGGGATGTTACCACTAAAATTATTGGACCTTAGTTGGAGAGCCCTAGCATCATGTGGTATCCAGTGTGGTATATTTCCTGATAAGTTATTTTCACGCACATTAAAGATCAAAAGAGAGTGACAATTTTGTAGCGAGGTAGGAATCGTGCCATAGAGATTATTCTCATGCAAATGTAGTGAGGCAAGACTAAATAAGGAGCCCATTGACGATGGTATCTTGCCAGTCAGATTATTGCTTCCCAAGTTAACATGAATCAATGATTTCCAATTCTTCCAACAATTTGTAAGCTCTCCAGATAAATGATTACGAGAGATGTCTAAGAAGATCAAACTGCCTTTTCCATTCAGCATCTTATGATCACACAAGAGAGGAAAAATGGTTCCAGATAATAAGTTGTTTGATGCATCGAAAATCGCCACATTTGATGATAATCGAGGCAGGGAACCTTTTAGATCATTTGATGTTAGACTGACGAATGAAGAGTTCAACAACACATTACTTGACAGGTTCCCAACTATCAAATTATATTCTAAATCGAGTTGACTCACTCTTGATACAAAATTCCAAAATTTGCTTTTGGCCACAAATGATGAATCAAAAATAGATAAACGTTTAAGATATCT
>Ga0123342_1007265_pt1 | contig 14738 bp, 5 predicted proteins | sample Turbeawhitnodule_FD_89960 | JGI IMG/M metagenome (GOLD analysis project Ga0123342, IMG submission 89960) | Root nodule microbial communities of legume samples collected from Mexico - Turtle bean Mexico white nodule | ecosystem: Host-associated > Plants > Roots > Nodule | place: Mexico: Nepantla...
AAATATTATAAATATTATAAATATTATAAATATTATAAATATTATAAATATTATAAATATTATAAATATTATAAATATTATAAATATTATAAATATTATAAATATTATAAATATTATAAATAGTATAAATATTATAAATAGTATAAATATTATAAATAGTATAAATATTATAAATAGTATAAATATTATAAATAGTATTAATATTATTAATATTATAAATATTAATAATAATATTATTAGTATTATTAATATTATTATTTGTTTTTTTAATGAAATTTTAATTAGTTACATACGGATATAATCGGTATCTAACAGTTTTCTTTTAATTAATTTTTTAATAAATTATATAGAAATATAATTCGTATGTAATATTTTAGTTATTTTTTAATTAAATTTAAAATAAGTTACATACCGATTTTATTTGTATGTAATAATTTTTTTTAACGTATGTTACAGTTTTTGCTATTTTTTAATTAAATTTGAAATAAGTTACATAGGATCCTATGTAACATTTTTTTTTAATTAAATTTTTAATACATTATATACGAATATAATTCGTATATAACATTTTTTATTATTTTTAAATTAAATTTAAAATAAATTACATACAGATTATATTCATATGTAACAATTTTTATTTTTAATTAAATTTTTAAATACCTTACATACAGATTATATTCGTATGTAATAATCTCTATTTTTTGAATTAAATTTTAAATATCTTACATACGAATTAGAATTTGTAAGTAAATATCCCTATGTAACGTTCACTTTATATACTGATTTTTATTCGGATGTAATAATCGTTATGTAATTCGAGATTTTCTTGTAGTGTCCAACATTGTTGAGGGCTACCTTCAATCCAAAAAAAAGTGAGATCACTCAAATTCATTATCTTAAAATGTTGGTCCAGTAGATTGATGATGTGAATTATCTCTTCAATATCATTACCAGTAAGTATAATATTATTGACATACACAAGGAGAAAAGTAAGCTCTGTATCATGATATTTTAAAAATAATGAATGATCAACGAAAGGTGATACATAATCATGAGAAAGTAAAACTTGTGATAGTTTGACATACCATTGTCTAATTCATCCTAAATTATTCTAAGCTTAGTAAAGTATTCAGTAACAGATAAATCACCTTGACTCAAAGAAGCAACTTCCATTTGCAGATCAGAAATTTTGGATAAATCTCCTTGAGCATATATCATTTTTAAATCATTCCAAATATCTACTGTGAAATCCATCCATATAATACTCTGTTCAATAGGGATGCAAACATAATGAACTAGTCAGGAGACTACTGTGTTGTTACATCTAGTTAAACCAAATAGGTTGGATGATTCTTGGCTAGGCAAGGATGAGAACCCAAACTCCACATTTTTTTGCACTCAGCACTGTTATAACTTATCTACTCCAAGAGTGATAATTTGTGGAGTCAAGAATCGGTAAGGTTTTCACTAGGATGAAGATAGAGATAATTGTTGGCTGATAATGTTGTTTTGTCCAACGATTGAGCGGATTGTGTTGATCGTTCTTCGACCATCTCTAAAAGAAAAAAAGATTTAGAATCAAGAAATCATGAAAAATGAGAAAGAGGCAAAGAAGTAACAAAGCGTGCAATAGAGCTCTTCGAAATGAAGAGCTTTGATTCCATAACACCATTGAATCTTTCGTCTAGGAAGATGTTGATTACTGTAAAAATGAATTATTTTTTGAAGAAAAAGCTTATGAAAGAATCAAGAACAGAAAAACTCTAGAAAAGCTTCAAAGAAAATAGAAGTGAGTAATTGAAAACTTATATTATTATTTGCATGTAAAATAAACTTTACAAAGGGTGTATAAAAAGTAGAAACTGAAAAGGAAAGTGGGCCAAAATATATAAGACCTAGAAACAAATGAAGGGGTTACAAAGAGAAAAAAGCACAGGCCCAATATGGGTCGAAATAAACATATATTTTATCATCAGTTTGCTAAGGTTGAGTTATACTTGAAGCTCACTTCTTAAGATAATATCAGAGTTATTTATAACCTATTTTAGCGAGAGTTTGTTGGACCTCTCGGGCTACATGCTAATATACTATAGAGCTACCCGTTATCGGGTCGTTATCGAACTATTCATAAATGTTTAGTCTCATAAATGAATTGATTGTTTCAACGTGAAAGAGGTGTGTTTGAGATCCACATCAACTAAAAATAAGATCAATTCATAATATATAAATGAATGCGAACGACATCTTACATACCAATTTTATAAAGTTGAATTAAACTTATATTCTAACTTAAAACAAAATAATTTGATACATATACCAAATATAATTATCATGCCTTTAGCTCGCGACTTGCACTCAGAATATTCCAACTCTACTCTTATTATGGCAAAAAATAGTTTACTTTTATCTACAAAGGGAACCAGCCAATAACTATAATTTACTATCCTCACAAACAAGTCAAAAAGATTATATAAACTTTAAAGCTCTTTTCATCATCAAAACAAAACACTTCAAGATCTAAATTACGAACTCGAGTTTTTAACCAATCAAAACTCCAACTTAGAACATGACGAAGTCAACTTCATTTCATCAACCTGCAGACACATCATAATTTGTTGATTTCATCGACCAAGAACATTAGTTTTGCTTCCTTACACAGAAAATTGGACAAAACTTGGGAATTTTTGAACAAGTTAAGCTTTTGGGGAACATGTTGCAGTAGCCATAAAATAAGTAAAAGTTTTGAAGTCATAGGATTCCCTCCATTCATGGTCCTCCATAATCATAGACACTAACCAATCTCATACCCTCATCATTATCATTTTGCTTAGTGGCAATAAACCTCACAAACTCAAACATGCCATGTGTCATTCTTTATACACAATTATCCCAAACTCCACCATATTAGTGGACAAATCTCATTCCTCCAAGTTAACAACAAACACAAGCAGTGGCATCTTGGCTGCATTTAGGTGATTAGTCATAATTCAAATGGACCACGTCACGAAGAAGGGACAAAATAGCCATCTTAATTGCACCCACTAAACTCAAATTGCAACAAATTAATATTCCCTAATGGTGTGATATAAAAATGTAATGAAAGCATTAAGGGTGCATGGAAACAGCAGAAGGGACAGGGAAACAAAGAGGTGAGCCCCATGAATCATTCTATCAACAACGGCTAAAACACGTCACTAGAAGCTATAAACAAACTTTTTATCATTGCTTTCTTATTTTTTCTCTTTTGTTCTTCATTTAACGTTGCCAACCCGTTCTTTTCCTTTGCATCACGACAAACTTTGACGGCCCTTCTTTTGTTTCATTCTCACTGTAGTTATACTATTATGAGGTTTGATTTGTACGTATTATTAGTGTAACAAGTTTTACATACTCAATAAATGTTTCGTTTAATTTTCAAAAATAATAATGGGGTTTATAACATAAAATTAATTCCAAACTTTAAATATCATCTATACTTATGATTTATCAATGATTTCTTTATTTAACAAACAATGTCTCAGTGTGGATTGTATTATAATATTACAACATCAATGTTTCTGATGAGTCAACATAAAATATTTTAACATCCTAGTTCACATTGTAGATCTCACTACAAAAAAAATCATGAAATAGAAACTAATTTTTAGTGACAAAAAATAATTAGTTGCTATAATGATAAAATTAGAGACTAAAAAATGTTTGGTTTCTAAATTAGTTTCTATTATTGTTAAATGATTTTTAAATTGGTATCTAATTAGCAACCAAAGTTTTTGCTATCAAATTTAGAAACTAAATGATCAGTAGTTAAAACTTTGATTGTTAATTAGATACCAATTTAGAAACCATTTAACAATAACAATAATAGAAACTAATTTGGAAACTATTTTTTTTTAGTTTCTAAAATGATATCTAATTTAGTTACTATAACAACTAATTATTTTTAGTCTCTAAAATTGGTTTCTATTTCATATTTTTCTTGTAGTGTGTGTTTGTCATGTGATCACAGCTACTCATTCAAATAGTTTCTTTATTATAACTAATGAGAATCAATTTAATGTAAAAATAGAGAGATGAACTATATATTTAACTCAATAATAATGTATATTTTTAATGTCAAACTTTAAACAAATTGGTGATTATTTTCATAAAAATAATTTATACTATATAAACAAAAAAATATGTCTTTAAAGTTTATTCGAACAAGAGTGATAAAACTATTTTAATTAGATGGCAAAAAGTTTGCAACAATGTAATAGAGACAAATATTCTTAAGTATTATCAGTGTAAATAAATTTACCCGGTCAACCAAAAAGAAATCATAATATATATAGTTACTATTAAAATCAACAACCTTACCTTACCGTAGCATCTATTTTGGATGATATATTTGTATATGAATGACACAATTTTATTTTCTAAATTTATTCTGAAACTGATGAGAGTTAAAAGTAAAAGTAGAAATAATTTCAAAATATATTACTTTTACGTTGAGCAACGTGAAGGTGATGGCAGTGCAAGTGTAGTGTGGTGTTTCGACAACATAAAATGGCAACCTTTTGCAACAAACCAATAATCTTCCCTTCCCTTAATTTACTTTGCAACATACATGCAAAAACAGACTATGTAAAAAGGTTTTTACTTTTTCTGTCGTGACCTTTATGCCTAGTAGCTCCTCACATCCACAAGAGTCAAGAAATACCTTTGCATAGTCCCTTTTTTTAATTCAATGAACATATTCATTGGTCTTCCAAAGGTTTAATCTTTCACTAATCTGACTTGATTGAAAGATACAAAAGTCTGAGATTTTCAACGTTGTTTCCACCAAGTATTGAACTTAGGTAATGTTAGAACAAATTGATCTTAAGCACATTAATCACTTCTGTTCAACTTGTTGATTCCTTGGATATTCCCTTGAATGCAATTAAATAACTCAAGTTAAATATGTGTTGTTTATTTTTTTATTATGTGTGTCGTTTTCGCATGCGTTTTTTCTATCGATTCAACCATTCGTGATTATGTGTGTCGTTTTTGCGTGCGTTTTTTCTATCGATTCAACCACATATATATTGTTAGAATAGGATTTACAGAAGCTAAAGAGAAGAGTAAAATGTTAAAGTACTAATGGTCAACTAAATTGAAATGGAGCTGAGTGTGTAGTCATGCAAAATTACAAATACAAAAATTACAAAGGCAGCATTAGTCGAGTTAAGTTGGCTGGTATATCTGTTTCTGTTGCAGGCATGCATTGTAAATAATTGAGCTTGGATGATTTTGTGGCTAGTAGTGATTAACACGGTTCAATTTGGAATTTAGCAGATATTGACCATGCTATGTATCCCAAAGAGGAAATACTTACAACTCATTTATTATTCTTCTCCTTTACAATCATCAATCACCCCTGGAATGATTTCAAATGCACAAAAGAACACATATTTTAATGGTTAAACATATCATTCATCTACAAAATAAATATTCAACTTTACAATAAAATTATTAAATAAAAACCAATTTTAAAAACAAAAAATAATTAGCTGATATATTGACTAAATTAAATATTATTTTAAAGTAAATACTATTTTAAAGATTAAAAAAATATTGATATTTAAATTAGTTTCTATTATTGATAAATAGTTTCTAGATTGATATCTAATTAACTATCAAGATTTTAACTACCAATTTTAGAATCTAAATTAGATAACAATTTAGAAATTATTTATCAATCATAAAAACTAATTTAGATACTAATAATCTTTTTAGTCTCTAAAATGATATCTAATTTAGTCAATATAATAACTAATTATTTTTAATTTTTAAAACTAGTTTATATTTAATGATTCTCTAGTAATGATGGACTCCTATTCTAAATATGAAATATAAAATTTTCATCCCAAAATTACTAAATTTAAATTACATTACATTTTTAAGAGAAGTGTATACACATTTACATATAATATGATTAACCCAAAGATAAAAAGAAATGAAAAGTGTACTATTGGGAGATCGAACATCCGTATACACTTAAGTACTTGACTAATTGACTTCCCGATCATCCCGTGTCATATTCCAAATATTAGTTAAGAGCATCATTAGACAATCATTACGTAATAATCATACAAAAACTACAATTAACGGATAATTGGACTTTGTTGGCTCATATTTGCTTCATTGAGTCATATCTGTTGATCAGTTCACCCTTAAGGTCCAAAACTGTAACTATAAATAGACAACTCTCTCTCATAAGGAAAGTGATGGTATTTGCATCCTGAACAACTAATACTATAATTTTTAAAACTGACTTGAACATTAGAATGTTGTCACATGTACTCAAGATAGAAGATCGAAAGAACGGTAATCCTGAACACCTAATACTATAATTTTTAAAACCGACTTGAACATCAAAATGTTATCACAAGTACTCATACAACAAGTACTCATACAAGATAGAAGATCGAAAGAACATTTCGGTAAGACGAAAACGATATACACTACACTTAAGTAATAAGGATAATTCATCCCTATGAGAACAAAAAGTGTTAGTTGAATGTTTAAAATAATGTTGCTAAAACATCATTACTCTTTTTCTATTTCAGAAATTGTGCACATGAACCTACGTAAGAATGATATATTTTGCACAGTATCAACTGTTGGCATTGTTGGCATTTTCAGAAGCTAATGAAACCCATCCAATATGCCGGGAGTGCAAGTTGCAAGTACAAGAGGAGCACATTATAAACATTAAAAATTAGAAGCATGAAGAAACGTACAAACTACAAATGGGGATGGGAATATACCTACATTCATACGCACTCTCTTCCAAATCCTTACTCACATATATATACAGCATAAATAGATCAGTATCATCATATAAGCCACCAACGTGTTTTCTCTATCCAATCATACACACCATATGCTAAAAAATACTCCAAACTCAACCCAAACCAAAACAAGCTACTCTAGCTAATCAAAGCGCTAAAATCTCATTCTCTTCTTTCTTTGCCTTTTTATTATTATCCTTGTTATGGCAGGAGCTGAAGCTACAAAATATGCTTCTCCTACAAGTCCTACAACCACTGCTACCACCAACATGGCCACCAGATCGAACAAGCCAGCAACCATGATCAGAAGATTCATTGGGGTGAGGCAAAGACCCTCGGGAAGGTGGGTGGCTGAGATCAAAGACTCTTCTCAGCACGTGAGGTTGTGGCTTGGAACCTATGACACCCCAGAAGAGGCTGCAAGGGCTTATGATGAAGCTGCAAGAGCCCTGAGAGGTGAAAATGCCAGAACCAACTTTGCTCCAATGAACCAAGTCACAGGGCAATCAGGGTCTAACCTTTTAACTGGTGATGGGAAGCCTGGTTTGAGCTTTGCTTCCTTGAAAGCCAAGTTGAGCAAGAATCTTCAGAACATCATGGCTAGGGCAAGTGATCACAACAAGTCCTCGAAGAGCCGGGTGAGTGACCACTTCACCTTTGCCAGCATATTTCACCGCAGGAGCTACCAAATCCCTGAAGGGGACATGAGGAACATTGAGAAAGTGGTGCAGCCTAGCATTATTGTACCACCTGTGGAAGGTGGTGTTGATTATGCTGCTGCTGCTAACTGGGAAAGTGCTTCCAGTGTCTCTGATTGCAGCTCTGAGTGGGCCGGGTTCGGGAAACTCGGGTTGGATCAGTCAGACGGATCGGATATTGGAGAGTTCGGTGTTGGTGATCAAGGGTTCTTGGAGCAGCTGATGGGGTGGGTTGAAAGCCCTGATGTTAGTGATCAAAGTGAGTGTTCAAGGAGTAAGAGGTTCAAGGTCTCTTCTTCTGTGCTTGTACCTCCAACTTTCACTGCCTCTCCTTATGATTGTGGATCCCCTTATAGCGGTTATGCCTCTCCTTACAGCGGTTATGCCTCTCCTTATAACGGTTATGCCTCTCCCTATAACGGTTGTGCCTCCCCTTGTAATGGTTGTGCTTCTCCATATTACAATAAGAAGTGAATGAAATTGAAAGCACCATCATATAGCAAATATGCTCATACATATAGAATCAATCATGGAGCTGGTGCTTGCTTCGCTTACTTAGAAGGTTAAGAGAATAACTACATGTTTTGGTGAAGGAAAGGTTTTCACCACATGTATATACAAAAGTGAACATGGCTGTGGAGAAAAAAAGATTGTTATGTCATGGATACGAAATTACTGATATGGAAGTTTGGCTGCAAAGTTAACTCTCTTTCAAGTTGGTTTCATATCTGCACTGTTTGGGATGTAACAAAGGTAAATTTGAGTTTAAAAAGGGCAAAGAAGCATGTGATGTACATGGACGTGCCTATATATATATGTGTATGTAATATAGAAACATCCTTGAATCAAAATATAGTGGCAGTTACTTTTGAGTCAATGAAACACACAATGAAAGTGTATTGTGAAAATTCCATGTTTTGCTTTTCATTTTAGATGTACATTGGAAGTTTTTGAGGGAATGATATGGTTGTTTAAGGAAGCTCCAATGTTGTGGAAACTAGATTGAGACGAAGCACTCAAATTACAGTATACTTCAGGGCAGCACCTATATGAGTAAGGCACACTGTCATAGTTAATGCTAGGTTTGAAATTAGAGGAAAAGGGAAGATATAAAGGAGAAGAGGCTGAAAATTATTTTGTTCAGGGTTGACAAAATAAAAAGACTGAAAAATAAAAAGAATAGTAGAAAGTTTATAATTAATTTTTTATTATGTAATAAATAATTTTTTATATTAATATACTAAAAATGTAATTTTTAAAATGATTTTTCAAAAGTAATTTGATATAAAAGAATAATTTTAAAAATGTAAATTAAATTTAAAATAAAATAAAAAAATATTACAAAAAAATTTAGTAAGAAAAACTTATATTTCAAAAAAAAAGTTTTAAAGTAAACTAATTTAAAAATTCAAAATTAATTAATTAAATTTTATTTATTATTTTTTAAAAATATTAATCATTTATCTTATTATAATATGAAATATAAATATTAATAAAAATATTAAATTACATGATTTTATTTGTTATTTAATATTTATTTTGATTTATTAATAAAATATTAAATTATTTTGATTTATTTAATATTTTATTAAAATACAAAAATGTATTAATACTATAATTGTTAAAAAAAAATGATCGTAATTATAATTAAATCAATGATGCACATAAATAATAAAATAATATTTATAAATATTGATTATAATTTTATATAATTTATATTGTAAAGATTTTATCATTATTTATCCCTATATAAATAATGGATTTTTATATATTTTCCTTATAAATTCTTATTTTATTGTAGAAAATATAGCAGTGTAAACATTTATTTATTTTTTCCTGTTTTTGATTTTTGTGTTTTTAATTTCTCTTTTTGCAATTTTTTTCCCTTTGTGCCTGAATAGTAAATCTGCAGATTAGCATATGAGATTGGAGCTTTTATTTGGGTAACAGGATAAGAGTTTTAATAGCTAGCACGTGGAATGTAATTATCAAATTTTAGGTTTTGAAGAGAGTGTCTCTTACTGGCCTAAAATTTAGTTGGACGAAGCATTATATTTTCAATTAAAATTTCTAAACACTATGAATATTTTTTCTGTTGGTTCACAAAAAAAATATTGCAATCCTGCTTAAAGTATATGTATCATTCTTTATTATGAATGAAGAATATTTTATTGTTTCTCTCTTCCACTCATGTGAGTTTAGATTTTTCTAGGGTAATATAGTAATCGTGGCTTAATAAATTTGGTGTTTTCATCCACCATCCCAAACCACCTACCAAACTCAGTCATCAATGAGCTCACATAACTTCTCCATCATCAGGTTTTTCACAAACTCTTTGGCATCACCATTCCCATACTCCGGTTACTCAACCTATTCTTCCACCACCACTCCATAGCATTTCCACTACACATATACCCTTCTCCCACCCCACCAACCAACACTTCCTCTAGTTATCCACCACCACGTCCAAATTCCTTGTAAAACCATATCACTTTCCATTTTAATCACACTTTTACTATACCCTTTACCCACATAACCAATCACACAGCATTTCCTACTTTTCACCCTCCCAAGCTGCACCTACATTTGATGACATTTGATGGTTCAGAACCTTGAGAGTGGTTTTTTTCAGGCTAAACAATATTTTTCCCTATATTAGGTTGTTTTTACAAGTATTCTTTTTGACATTTTGAGTTGGTATAAATGGATGCATCACAACTCCCTATTCACAATTTGCGATTCCTTCAACTACAACTTTGGAAATTTGCTTTGGTCCTTCTTCTTATGAAAATCATCATGAACTCTTCAAACTATGTTAGTTTGGGTTGGTGGTATACTATCAAACAACTTTTGAGAAAATTTGTGATCGGCCATGGACTTATCCCCTAATGTTATTCTCAATTATTTTCTCTTCAGACTTATTTCTAACATTTGTCGCGAGTTGGCCATCCAAAAACCTACCTTTATTTCTCAAGTCATTAGCAAAACTTATCTAGGCCAAGCTTAAAGATGTTAAAAACTGTTTCCATAAACACCATTCACCTCCCACCAATTTGCCCCACTCTAACACCACCAACCCTACCCCTCACCCCTACATCGCAACCACTTCTACATCATCCCTTGCCACTTTACCCACTAAACGTCTCACAGACTCTCAACTCAAGAATGTCGTGTGCTCAAGAGTTATGCTAGAATTGTGATGAAAAATTTATCTCGAGCCATAAATGTGCTCGGTCTTGTTTTCTTTTACTCTTAATGATTGATGATGATCCCCTTATAGATCCATCCTAAATCATCACATTAGACCATGATCGTCTTGACTTCGAACCCCCTCTACACTTCCAATTATCCCCCCAGCCCAAACATTAAGTTTAAAAGGCACCACACACAATATTCATGTTACTGTCTTAATTGATACATGCAACTCTCATAATATTAAACAACCTCGTCTTGTCCATCACACTCATTTCTTCCTTCTCAGTTATGATGGGCAATGAACAACGTATTCCGTGTGAAAGATTATGTCCGCAAGTCGACACTCGCCTCCAATCCACACTTTTTCAATTTCCCTTTCTCCTCCTACCAATATGAAGGTGCAGATATTGTACTTGACACTGAATGACTTCACACACTTGGGCCTACTATTGCTAATTTTGCAGTCTCGACTATATCATTTACTTATTGCAATAATGTCATTACCTTAGAAGGTAATTCCCACCAAAAATTGCAACCTGCCTTTATTCACCAATTGTGCCACTTACTTCTGACTCTATTACCTCATTCCACCTTTTCATCTTTAACCCCCTTCCTCCCACCTATTCCAACTTTCTAACCACAAATGACATGATGATAAGTGTTAGATTTAAGTAATATTTCATATTAAAATATAGACACTTATGGATATTAATTGATAAAATAACCATAATATAACCCCTAATTTTTTAATTTAAACCTTTTTACATAATTTGTGATAATAATTTGAATAAGAACAATTTATTCCCAAATTTGTGTTAATTTCAGGATTCTAGAAAAAAATGGAAATGAAAGGGCAAAAGAAGAATTAACAAAGCTAAAATGGGAAAGTTGGAACGCACCGACTCTCACCCAAGCTCACCTAAGCCAGAAGCTCCCAGAGGATCTCGCCCAAGCGAGCCTAATCTCGCCCAGACGATATCACTACAGTGACTTTGGGCCAGTTTTCTTCTAACTCTCTCAGGCAAGCCCAATAACGCTCAGGCAAAAAGTCACTTAGCCCAAGCCCAACTAGGTTAAATATGAGGCTTGAGTCACAACTCTAGACATCATCGAGTGAATTGGAAATCATTAGGGAGAATAAAAGGTGTTAAAAACCCTGGAGGAGGCAATTGTCAAGGAAAAACATTATGAATCTTCTTTTCTTGCTCTTCATGCTTGTGATAGCCAACATGAGTGGCTAATTCTACCCTTTGGGATTTGGAGTAATTTGTTCAAACTCTTATGTATTGAGGTGATATTTAAATATATGTATTGTCATTTTATTTGTAATGCTTGTTTACCATGATAAAGATCCTTATATTTGACTGAAAAGTACTTTTAAGTTTCTGACTTAAATGATAATGCTTAACATATTTGAATGCTAGGAATAGATTTGAAATGTTAATTGTTATCAACATCTAATCGTAATTATAAGAAGTTTTTATAAATAGCAAGGAATTGATATTTAGGAGGCTCTCTTGATAATTTTATATGCGAGGAATCAATAAGTGCTAGATTTCAGTAATATTTCATATTAAAATACAGGCACTTATGAGTATTAATTGATATAATAGACATAAAATAACCCCTAATTTATGAATTTATACCTTTTTACATATTTTGTGATTTTTATTTGAATAAGAACGATTTATTTCCAAAATTGTGTTAATTTCAAGATTCGGGGGAGGAATGAAGATGATTGGACAAAAGAAGAATATACAAAGCTAAAAAGGGAAAGCTGGAACGCACCAACACTCACCAAAGTTCGCCCAAACTCGCCTAAGCCAAACGCCACCAGAGGATCTCGCTCTAGCAATCTCAATCTCACCCAAGTGAGATTGCTCCAATAATGTTGGGCCTTTTTTCGTGCTTCTCGCCTAGGCGATCCCCAAGGCAGAAGTCACTTAACCCAAGACAATTAGGTTAAATATGAGGCTTGAGGCACAACCCTTGGTGTGGAAGATTAAGAGGAAAACACCATTGAGTGAATTGTAACCCAATTGAAAGGATAAAAGGTGTAAGAAACCCTAGAGGAGGCAGGCGTCAAAGAGAAACATCATGGATCTTCTTTTCTTGCTTTCCCTGTTTGTAACAGCCATCATGTGTGGCTAATTCTACCCTTTGGGATTGGGAGTAATCTGTTCAAACTCTTATGTATTGAGGTGATATCTAAACATTATATTTTGTTCTTGATTGATGATTGATATTATTGTTTTGTTTGTAATGATTGGTTTATAATAAGTTCCTAATTTCAATAATACTTCATATTAAAATATAGGAACTTATGAGTATTAATTGCTAATTTTGATATAAAATAATCCAAAATTTATGAATTTATACCCTTTTTTTTACATATTATATGATATTTATTTCAATAAGAGCATTTTATTCCCAAAATTGGTGTTAATTTCAGGTTTCTAGGGAAGAATAGAGATTTGGACTAAAGAATAAGGATATGAGCTAAAAGGAGAAGGTTGGAAAGCTCAGACGCACAAAAAGAGAAAAAAAAAATCCAACTCAGTAGTGGAGTATCTCACTCAAGCGAACTCATTCTCGCTTGAGTGAGAATGCTCCAGTGAAGTTTTTCGAAAAAACAACACCTTTCTTGCTCAAGCGAGATATTCTCGATTGAGTGAGAATGCGTCATACAAATTGGGCCATTTTTATGTTTTATCAGTAAGCCCATCAGTGCGACGCAGGAAGTCGCCTAACTTTAGTAAATTAGGTTAAATAGGAGGCTAGAGGCTAAAGGCTAAACCCTAGTGTGGAAGATTGAGAGAAAAACATCATTGAGTGACTTGTAACCCAATTGGGAGAATAAAAGGTGTTAGAAGATGTGTGGCTTATTCTACCCTTTGGAATTGGGAGTAATTTGTTCAAAATCTTATTTATTGAGGTGATATCTTAACATAATATTATGTTCTTGATTGATTATTGGTATTATTGTTTTACTTCTAATTCTGGATCTAGAATCTTAAATTTGACTTTAAAGTATTTTTTGGTTTCTGACCTAAACAATAATAATTAACATATTTGAGTGTTAGGAATAGACTTGAAATGTTAATTGCTATCAACATCTAATCTTAAAAGATAAGTTGTTTTTATAAATATGCAAGGAATCAATATTTAGGAAACATCTTAATAATTTTATATGCGAGGAATCAATATAAATTATTTATGTATGGGCATTAATATCAATCAAAGGGCACAATATTGTCATGCTAATCAAAATACAAAAGAGTGAGAAAGATAAAACTCAATCCCTATTTTTCCATTTGAAGCAACAAACTATTTGACTTGTTTTCTTATTAATTCTTGCTATCATAACAACTCTCAACAAACTTTTATTATTCTTTTAATTATTTAGCGAATATTTTACTTGATTATTTAATTGTTCCTTGTGACACATTATTACTTCTGACAACGTGGTGCACTTCTTGTAGAAAGTCATCAGTTTACCATGATCTCATAAATTTAGATTTGACTGTAAAATACCTTTAAGTTTCTGAATCAAATGATAATGCTTAACATATTTGAATGCTAGGAATAAATTTGAAATGTTAATTGCTATCAACGCCCATCTTAATAATTTTATATGCGAGGAATTAATATAAATGATTTTTATACGGGCATCAATATCAATCAAAGGACACAATATTTTCATGCTAATCAAAATACAAAAGAGTGAGAAAGATGAACCCCAATCCCTATTTTTCCAATTGAAGCAACAAACTCTTTGACTTGTTTTCTTATTAATCATTGCAATCTTAACAAACTCTCACTACAAAAAATCATGTATAAAGTGACAGTTTTAATACGGCGGTTATTAATAACTGTCACAAATTTTCGTATAATACGACGTTTTAATAAGCATCACAATTATCCTTCAAAATGTGTCATTTTGAACTGTCACAATTTTCATTCAAAATAAAATCTCGTGTTCCCCTTCCCTCCATTCACCATTCCTCATATTTCTAATTTTTTTGAAAAA
>Ga0123342_1007266_pt1 | contig 14737 bp, 15 predicted proteins | sample Turbeawhitnodule_FD_89960 | JGI IMG/M metagenome (GOLD analysis project Ga0123342, IMG submission 89960) | Root nodule microbial communities of legume samples collected from Mexico - Turtle bean Mexico white nodule | ecosystem: Host-associated > Plants > Roots > Nodule | place: Mexico: Nepantla...
GGGGTGAATTGTTTATAAAAGATTTTCACAAATACTTTACTTATAATGAATCTTTAACAATCAACTCAAAAAAGCAATTAAGAAAGCCAATCAAATAGTCAAACAGAATCTGATATCAGAATTTCAATCGGTTAAAAACACGATTTAATCGGTTGTTTGACAGCAGAAATACCAAACAGTTATAAAGAGAAGGGATAGAGAGAATTACACACAAGGTTTATACTGGTTCACTCAATTCTAGAGCTACATCCAGTCCTCAGTCAAACCACTGAGTATTGCCCTATGTAACCAATCACAGATTACAAACACACACACACCACAAAGAGGTCACTTTGAATCCCACAATGCCTACTCACCGTCTTTGCACACAGGCAACACCTCAAGCCAGAATCACACTGACTTTACAGGATTTTACAAATAGTTTCACACAGTGTAATATGGACAATTACAAGAAACTAAGCTAGGGTAGAAAACACCTAGAATTCAGTACACCAGAAACCCTATTGATTAGTTCTTAAATCACAACAAAGCTCAAAAGCAATCTTGCTAAACTTGGAAAAACACCTTTTCACAAACAGTTGGTAATCTCTCTTTTTGATCTCAAATCAGAGTGTAAAACTTCTATTTTTCATCAATTTTCAAACGTTTGAAAGAAGACTATTTTTATAACCTTTGAAAACCTACCGTTAAAGGCAGATTTGAACAACTGAATAAGTTAAAACAGGTTTTCAAAATACTGTTATGAAAACTCACATTTAATCAGTTGAAACTGCGATTTAACCGGTTGAATGGTTTTAACAATTACACAACTGATTCAAAAAATAGTTTCAAAACTCCTTTGCCATCTAAGTGACAAACAACCGATTGTCTCAAAACTTTAATCGGTTGTTTTTCCCTTTGCATGAAAAAACACTTTAATCTTTAAAACAGATTGAAATAAGCTTTGTTTGAGAATCAAAGATTCAACCTGAGTGGCTGGCGAATGTGGTGCTAGTAAAGAAGGCCAGTGGAAAATGGAGGATGTGCGTCGACTTCACAGACCTCAACAGGGCCTGTCCGAAGGACTCCTACCCGCTGCCTAGTATTGACGCCTTGGTCGACAGTGAGTCCGATTGCAAACTACTCAGCTTCCTGGATGCCTTTTCTGGTTACAACCAGATCATGATGCACCCTAGGGACGAGTGCAAGACAGCGTTCATGATAGAGTTGTCTTATTACTGTTATAAGGTGATGCTCTTTGGGCTTAAAAATGCAGGGGCGACGTACCAAAGGCTGATGGACAGAGTGTTAGCACCCATGCTAGGGCGGAATGTCCAAGCGTATGTAGATGACATGGTAGTCACCTCCCAACAGAGAGAGCAACATGTAACAGACCTTGAAGAGCTATTCACCACAATAACCAAGTATAGGTTGAAGCTGAACCCAGAGAAGTGTGTGTTCGGGGTAGAGGCAGGCAAGTTCTTGGGGTTCCTACTCACTGAATGTGGGATAAAGGCGAATCCTGAGAAATGCGCTACGATAATAGCAATGAGGAGCCCGATCTCAGTTAAGGAGGTGGAGCAGTTGACGGGGCGCATGACCGCTCTGTCCAGATTCGTGTCGGCAGGAGGAGATAAGGGGCATCCTTATTTCCTGTGCCTGAAGAGAAACAGCAGGTTCGTATGGACCAAAAAGTGCGAAGAGGCGTTCTTAAAGCTGAAAGAGTACCTAGCCTGTCCACCACTGTTGTGCAAGCCACAACTGGGTACTCCACTCCGCTTGTACTTCACAGTTATAGAAAAGGCGATTAGTTCGGTTCTGTTGCAAGAGCAGGATCAGGTGCAGAAGCCAATCTACTTTGTCAGCAAAGTGTTACAGGGGCCAGAGGTGAGATACCAGGCCATAGAGAAAGCGACTCTGGCAGTAGTTGTTCCTACCGGTTGACTCGCTTCGCCGGTTGACTCGCCGTCTGAGAATCGTTCTTCCTTGATCAGAGAATCTCTCACCTGCAAAGACAAAGGGCGCCTTGACGGCCGTTTGCACTCTGATGCTCAAGTCAGTATAAGGGCAAAGAAACACCAAGTGTATAAAGTAGTTTCAATCTTAGAAACTTTGTACCTTGCTAGGGTTCTTAGCACCCTTTATATAGGTTGAAACTAGGGTTTACCTTTGTGTTGTTACCCTTGTCTAGGGTTCCTTGGGGAACGTTCTTGCGCCTCTATTTATATAATCTTAGCGTATTTGGCACATAGAACTTCCCTTAACTAGAGTGCAACAACTAATAGAGTGGTCGCCTGGGTACCAACTTGTGCACCAAGTCTCTGGGACCATCTGTTGTGCAGGTGCCCTAAGTATTCACGTGCCATGCATGCAGCTTCCCCTGGCAACCCCAATGGGCCTTAGCACCTCCAAGGATTATTCACTTGTGCTGGGCCTGAATGTGCTATACACACCGCCTGCATGGATCCCTCGTGACTTAGGCTTTCCCCATATTCGTCGTTTAACTCTGTAATTCTGGGATCCACCTTACGTGGCCCAATATAACTGTTTAGACAGTCGACATCTGATCTCTCCCTCTATTGGCGAAGTCCGATATCTCCATCTGACGTCGAGGTCTATGGCACCGATGTCCGAAGACTGACCACCCTGATAGGTGTATCTGGGGCCCACCTCACGTGGCCCATCTTTACCATCAGGCACCGGTGTGTGATGTATGAGGTCAGTCACTGGAGTCGATGACCGAGGACTAGTCGGGATAGTAGTGTTCTCAGCGCGAAGACTTCGCCACTACTTCCAGAGCTTTACCGTAATAGTGATGACAGACATTCCAATTCGCAAGGTCTTACAGAAACCAGATGTAGCAGGCAGGATGGTGCGATGGGCAGTATAACTATCAGAGTTTGATGTGCAGTATGAGCCAGAGGTCCCATTAAAGGCCAGGTTTATGCTGACTTCGTGGTAAATCTCTCTTCGGCAGCCATGCACCAAGAAGGAGCAGGTTTCAGATGGATACTCTCTGTAGACGGTTCCTCCAACCAATAGGGTAGCGAGGTTGGAGTAATCTTGGAAGGACCATATGGGTTCCTAATTGAGCAGGCCCTGCGGTTCGCTTTCAAGGCCAGTAACAACCAAGCAGAGTATGAGGCCCTGATTGTTGGAATGTTGCTAGCTAAAGAGATGGGTGCGAAAGGTTTGCTGGCAAAGAGTGACTCCTTGTTAGTCACAGGTCAGGTCACGGGGGAATACCAGGCTAAAGACCCTCAGATGGCCGCATATCTAGAGTACGTCCAGGTTTTGAGGGAGACGTGTGAGGTGTTTGAGTTAGTCCACGTACCCAGAGAACAGAATGCTCGAGCAGACTTGCTTGCAAAGCTCGCCAGTTCGGGCAAGGGGGGCAGATAGAGGACAGTCATTCAGGAGACCCTGAGAACACCTCGAACTACCATAGACAATATGGCAGAAGTCCAGCAGATCAGCACATCGGAAGGGGTGAGAAAGAGTCATCGATCGTTAACACAGGAGACACTTAAAATGCCCAGAATAAGCGTATACCCAGTGGTTGGGGAATGGTCATCGCAGGTTTACCAAGTCGAAACAGGAGAAACTTGGATGACACCCTACCAATGCTATTTGGCTGATGGGATACTCCCGCTAGAGCCTACAGAGGCTAGAAAAATCATGAAAAATTTGAGCAAGTACATCTTGATCGATGGAAAGTTATTCGGGCATGGGTTCACCCACCCTATCCTGGTGTGTGTAAGTGGTGAGCAATGCACGCGCATTATGGCAGAGTTGCATGAAGGGATATGTGGTAGCCACATCAGTGGTCGATCCCTCTCATCAAAGGCCATTTGTGCAGGATATTACTGGCCAACCATGTGGGAAGACTGCACGGGGTATGCACAACGGTGCAAGCAGTGCCAGCAAAACGCTGACTGGCACAAGGCGCCTCCAGAGGAGGTGAGGTCGATCTATAGCCCATGACCATTTCATACTTGGGGGATCGACATTCTGGGGCCTTTCCCTTTAGCAGTACGACAGATGAAGTACCTCATGGTTACCATAGAGTACTTCACAAAGTGGATAGAGGCTGAGCCAGTAGCGCAGATCATAGCCCACAAGATCCAACACTTTGTGTGGAAGAACATAGTGTGCCACTTTGGAATCCCAAAATGGTTGGTGTCTGATAATGGTACCCAGTTTGTGAGCCAACAGCTGGGCAAACTATGTACGGAGTTGGGAGTAAAGCAGGTGTTCGCATCGGTCGAACACCCCCAGATGAACGGGCAGGTCGAGTTTGCCAACCGAGTTCTGAAGAGAAGGCTAGATAAAGCCAAAGGGACTGGGCAGAAGAAGTTCCTAGAATTGTGTGGGCTTACCACACTACTCCCCAATCCACAACCAGAGAAACACCCCTTAGCTTGGTGTACGGTTCGGACGCAATGAATCCAGAAGAAATCCAGGAGAACTCTCCACGTTTCCAGAACTTCGTGGTCGAAGAGTCCAATGAAGAGAGGAAGGTGAACCTGGATCTGTTGGACAAAGTAAGGGAGGAAGCAAGGATCAAGGCCGAGGCCTTGAAGAGAAGGGTGGAGTACAAATACAGCTCCAAGATGAGACCTCGGCAGTTTCAGGTCGCCGACCTGGTGATGCGAAAGGCCCACCCGTACCAGCTAGAGAATAAGTTGTTCCCTAAGTGGACTAGTCCTTTCAAAGTGACAGAGGCCCTTGGGAATGGAGCGTATAGGCTCGAGACTTTAGAAGGTGGGGCGATCTCTCGTACTTGGAACGCGACCAACCTTAAGTTTTATTTCAGTTAAGTTGTTTGCATTGTACACAGTTTTAGGAGACACTCTTTTTCCCTTATAAGGGTTTTTTTAACGAGGTCACCCAATAAAATTTCAGTTATTCAATTAAGAAGTATGTTGTGCAGTGCAGTTAATGAACCTCTCCCTTAAATTGATACACCAAGATCGGAAATAGTATGGTTCCTCAGTGAGCCTCCCTCTTGTGTGAGTTCACCAGTGCTATGAATAGTATGGTTCAACCGTTAAAAACCTGTCCCTTGACTTCATACAGCAAGGTTGCGGTTAGTTATTAAGACTTGTCCCTTTGACTTCGTACAACAAGGATGAGGACCGTTCACTTGGGTTAGAAACACCAAGGTTGAGAATAGTATGGTTCCTCAATGAGCCTCCCTCTTGCGTGGGAACTCCAAGGTCGAACAATATGGTTTGACAGGAAAATCCTCCCTTGTCCCAAGGCGGAGATAGGTGGGCCAAAGGCTGTTGTTCGAGTCAACCGGCGAAGCGGGTCAACCGACGAGAACAACACCCCATGGCGAATGTTGGAAGCCAAGTCTGCAGTGCCATAACATCGACCTCTACTCTTGCCTCCAACAACATCCTTCCAGCACTGAAGTTGTGTTGTTGGATTGATCGGTTGACTGTTGGAAGTTGATCCTTCAGAGTTGTCTGATTGAAGGGATTTCAATCGTTCATGGTAGGTTTCCTAGTTCATTGTGAAAATTGTAAGTGGGACAATAATAAGTTAGAAATATAAATCATGTATACAAATGTAGAGTAATAACTTATGTATGTCTGTTTGGCACGACTATGTACCCAAAGTCCATCCTTCTTAGTGTGTGTGGCTATGAATAATTCATCGGGTTGAACCGGCCGGCCAAATTTTCGTTCCTAAAATAAATGGAAAAGTTACCGATATTAGATATTATCTACTAAATTTATGCTTATGCAACAAAATATAGATACTTACTAGGCCCAATGCAATGTCGAGGTGTGATTTACAACCAATAGAGTGCAATGTCCCACCTCAAGTCGATGACCTATTCAATTTATTTTGGATAGATTGTTCTTTGAATTTTTTCGAATCCCAATATTCCAAGAGACCAATCCATGCTTGTTCACTAATCCAGTTAAGTCTAGTCGCTTTCATCCTAGCTTTACCAAGCATATCAGAAAGGCGTTTTCTCACCTTTGACTCGTATACTTTTCTAATTTGCCACTCATCATTAGGGGCCCAAGTCACTCGAGTCTGTAAAAAAAACAACAAATTTAAATAAAAGTTGATGAATATAGTAAATGCTTAAATGGAAATGAGTGAAAATGTTATGGAAATCAAAATATCATAAATGTCCTCAAAATTCCTGACATTTCAATTATATTAGTTGGGAACATCTACATCATTACACTCAAAAATAAATTAGACTAAATTGAGAATTGAATTCAAGAGCTATTCATAAATGACATCTACAATTAAGTATGCTCAGTTTGGCCCTTGTTTAACGGAGTCATTACACTCAAAAAATTCATCACTAACCTTCTGTCACCATGTTGGCTTTCCCTGATGTTAGGTATCACAAGCGTTGCCCCGAACTTCTAACAACAATCACTGCATCTGCTGGAGTGTTAGAGAATAAGACTATACTTTCCATTTGGTTGTCACTTTAGTATAACATCTTTATCTTTGAATAGTCAAAGTTACAAAAATTAGTATTGAGAGAATCAACATTTGATTAAGATACTGACTGGAGAGTTATAAGTAAGTTGTAATATAAAAAATTTCAGATTTTGCTTATTAAAATAATAAAAGTTGAGATTACTTTTCCTGGGATTCCATTTTAAAATTTCTTCTTAATTAAGATGTTAGGTAAAAAAAACATTCATAAACCTAAGATTTAACATGTACCTTACCTGCCTTGTAATCTGTTCCCGTCAATAATTACATTATCACACAAACTTAAGCACGGGAAATACAAATTTACTAGAATCCATCAAAACCAATTCTGCTACTAAATTTTGCTCAATCAGTTACAACCACGAGGGCCTCGGGAATTGGATTGAGTAATGCCGCCTCATGATATATATATTTGGGGCTGACCTTAAATCTACATGTTTTGTAAACTATTGCTACCTTTTTTTGTTTTCTCACTATGAGTAACCATTAATGCACTTTTATGTTCCATGTTACAACAGAACCAATGAATCAGTTACCAAGCTTAGTAATAAAAAATTGTTTCTCCTACGTCGACTAGAGATTAAAGTCTTTCATTGTATATAAGTGGGTGCAAACCTCAATCCTATGAGCCGGTTTTATGGGGTTGAGTTAGGCTTAAAGTCCACTCTTTCGTAATATGGTATCAGAGTCATTTCTAGCTTATCCTAGCGAGTGTTTGTGTTGGATCTATCGTACCACCCGCTATCGGACCACCCATAATATATAGTCTCATGCACGAGCTTCTATTTATCACTCTCGGCGTGAGGGGGTCTGTATAAGTTACTTTGTAAAAACTCACTCGTAATCATTTCTTCAAAAGTTGATTTTAACTTACGCACAAACAAATTTTAACCCACTGGACTATCTTATTTTCCCTTCTTATTTATTTCTCCTATAATAAGTCCTTCTGGATCTAAATTCTAGAACAGAACATAAAGTACTTTTACTTACTAAAAGGTTAAGCACCAATTATCACTAATGTTATTTGAAGTTTTTATATCATATTTTCATTAAGAATAAACTCCTGATGAACAAAACAGAAAATTACTTACCCAGGAAGTGAGGCATAATAAATGGATTGTCGCTGTTCATGAGAGGGAGACTTTGACATTTGCACCAGCTCGCCAGTTTACTCTCCTTGTTGTTGCCTGAAAATTCACATATTCTAAAAATTAAAACAAAAATTCCAGAAAAGCAATTTTCTTGAAGATCTTCCTAGTCTCGTTGAGTTTACTGTGGTTCTCAATCTTAGCCCTAAACAAAAGCTTGACATTTGTGTGAATCAGATGTCATCTCAATCTGAATTTGGACTTCTTCATTCTTATTATTTCAGGTTCTAAATTCTAATTACTTGGGCAGAAAATGTCCCATCACCACGAGGGTGATCCTGAATACATGGCGGATGAATGTGAAATGGAGGTTGTGGAAGATGATGTGGACGATGAATCTATTGATGATGGAGAAAGGGGTGGTGTAGAATCTGATACACATGAATCTGATACATAAACCATCATGCTGTTTTATGAACATGATGTTGATGAGTATGTTTCCTATAATGATTAATCATTTTCATTCATTGGGGATGTCAAATTACCTTCCACCTAACACACATCATACCATAGAAATATAAATAACTTAGCAGAGATGAGAGTTTTAAGCAGCCTACACTACTTTTAAGGCATATGGTGGAGGTACTATTCAACAAAGAGAGTAAGGTTGAACCAGAGAGCTCTGATACCAACTTGAATTTGAATATGTTGTCTTATTGATTTACATGAATAAGCTCTACATACATGTATACAAGACCAATAGGATCAATCCCCAATGTTAAGGGATTAGAATCATTGGATGAAAGAATATGCTAGTTGAGGAAACTAGGTTATCTAGTAAACAATACAAGGATATTTACAGAGTCCGAATAATAAACCAGAATATAAGAATATAAGCTTATATACCATCTCTGTGAGTTGCCTATTTTGTTAAGCATTGCCTTTTCTTGTTGGCATTCCTGGGATGTTAAATAAAACCAACAGAGAAGTATTCTAGGAAAAATCAAATTGTTTTAGGAATACAATTATGACAGAATCATAATTCTATAATTGGTCAATATGTGATAATCACAGTCCTCCTGGTCAAGAGAGATTTGCTGAAGAGCAGCATTTCCTCTATCAATGACCTATAAGGAACTTAACATCAAAATCATTCGAGAACTTAGCATTCTCTTTAATCAACCTTTTAAATCAAACAATGTAAGAAGACAAAAATTGGTAAACAGAACTACATCAAGTGCTCAATAACACAAAAGTGAGCATGCAGCAAACACAATCCACGAAAATCAAGAACTTCAAAAGCACAGAAAATCACCAAGAAGGAAATAAAGTGTTAGGGTTAGACCTTCAAACCATTGAAAATCAAGAACCTAAGGTTACACAAAGATTAAGTTCACGGTCGTCAAAGAAGAAGAAGGAGTGGAGGAAGAAATGCGAAACTCATTCGTCACATGTTCACGGTCGTCGCATGCCACGGTCACGGTCACGAAGAAATGTTCAAGCTCTCTCAAGCTGACATTCGAGTTCAGTACGCTCAACAATTTTCAACAACTAGAAGTTTTCAAATAAAATAATTTTATTATTTTTAATTTTAAAATCATAGCGTAGGCTAAACCTTCAAAACTTTAAGTAGCATAGCGTGGGCTTAACCTTCAAAGGCATAACGTGGACGTAACATTCACAAATTTAAAATTTTATTATTATTTATATTTTCAGTAGTGGCCGTTTGACCACGCTTTCTCACATTTTATTTGAATTTTTTTAATATTTTTTTTTATCAGAAATAAAAAATAAATAAATAGGAACCACTTCAGGGGTGGTTCAACCCTTATACACGGCACCCAAACATTGATTCCTGTCTAAAACCTCCAGAACTAACTAAAACATACCTTGCCCTTGCTACATCTAACAAACTCAAGTGATTAACCTCATGCACACCATAGGTTCTAAACACTAATCAGAAAAGGAAAACGAAGCTAACCTAAAATTTATATAGACCCAAGACCAAACCTTTACTTACACCAAAGAAAAAACTTCAGACGCATCCGCCACTCCTCTTTTGAAAATTATGTTATTCCTATGATTCCATATTTCACTAACCACCCCGACCCATATTGTGTTCCATACGATATTAACCGTCTCTGAAGCAAGGGTCATCCTAAATTGAGCAAAGTTAAGCTTCGGCTCAATGTGGGACACGACTAGAACCCCAAGCCATCTATAGCATAAACACCAAACTCGTCGAGCAAAGTTGCAATCGAAGAACAAATATCTGCAAGATTCTTCCTCCTTCCCACACAAACTACACGTCGAGCTATCCACCAATACCCCTCTTCTACTCAGATTTACCCTAGTAGCGAGCTTGTTTTCCATCAACCTCCAGGCTATAAGCACTGCAGAGGGTACTGCCTTGCACCTCCACAACTTACAAAATATCGGCGAAGAATTCGCCTCTTTATCCTTCCTAACAACATTGTAGGCAGAATTAACTGAAAAAGTTTGGAAACCCCATCCTTCCAAATCGAACTATCCACCTCTCCCGAGACAACCCGAGCCTCAAGCAAAAGCTGACTCAACTGTTCCGCCATCGACTTCTCCCACTCAAAAAACGGTCTTCTCCAAGATAGCTGCCAAACCCAAACTCCATTCGACCAAAAACCAAGCTCCGATAGCTTTGCATCTTTGGTAGAACTAATAGAAAACAATCTTGGGAAGACATTCTTCAACGATTCACCATTCAACCAACTGTCCTTCCAGAAATAAATATCCTTCCCGTCACCAACTTTCCACTTGAAACCATCTTCAAAATTTCTCCCCCAACCCTCCGTAGACCATACCTCTTTCAAATCTTTCCACCAAAGGGAGCACCTCCTACCTTTTCCTTCCTCTCCCAAACTTCTCCACCCTCTGTATTTAGAAAAGAGAATCTCCTTCCAAAGGCCGCCCTCGACCGAACCCAACCTCCAAATCCACTTCCCCAATAAAGTCAAGTTGAACAACTTTAAATCAATAATCCCAAGCCCCCTAAACTCGCAAGGCTTACAAACCAATCTCCAGGAAGCCCAAGCAATCTTCCTTCCTTCCACCCCCGAAGGCAGTTTGAATAACGACATATAGAATAGCGGAATAGAAGAGAGCACGAACTTAATCAAACAGATCCTTCCAACCATCGTCAAACATCTTCCCTTCCATATGCTTAATCTAGCCTGAACTTTCTCAATCACCCCATTCCAAAAGTCGCCTCTTTTATGACTCTCACCAACTAGCATACCCAAGTAGATAAAAGGAGCAACCATTGTATCACAGTTAAGAATAGTTGCGAACCGTTGGAGAACGACCTGGTCCAGCCCCGTCCCACCAATCCTACTCTTCGCGAAATTAACCCTTTACCCGGAGGAGAGCTCAAAACATTGCAAAATCGCCTTAATGTTAAATACACTTTTGGTATTTGCTTCACAAAAGAACAAAGTATCGTCTGCATATTGTAACATATTTACCTTTACTTTATCTTTTCCAACCTCCAAACTGTCAATCAACTTCTTTTCTTCTGCTACCCTTGCCACCCCAGCTAGCCCTTCTGCCACAATGAGGAAGAGAAAAGGAGCAAGCGAATCGCCCTGGCGGAGACCCTTTCTAGGAAAGAACTCCGTAGTTGGACTCCCATTTACAAGGACAGATACCGAAGCTGACTCTAAGCAACCCTTTATCCACCGAATCCAGCGGTCACAGAATCTCAACCTCCTTAGCATATAAAATATAAAATCCCAATTCACCAAGTCGTAAGCCTTCTCATAATCGACTTTAAAGAACACACAACTCTTCCTTTTTCTCTTGTATTCTTCCAGAACCTCATTCGCAACAAGCACACTGTCCAATAGACCTCTTCCTTCAAGAAAAGTCGACTGTCTAGCATCTATAATTTTTCCAATCACCTTTTTCAAACGCAAGGATAGCGCTTTGGAGATGATCTTGTACAAGCAACCTACTAATGAAATAGGTATAAACTTCCCTAGATGTTGAGGATTTTCTACTTTTGGTATCAAACAAAGAAACGACGCATTCGAACATCTTGGCCAACTGCCATAACCTGCAAAATCCTTTACTACGACACCACGTCCTTCTTTAGGATGTCCCAACAAGATTTTATAAAACCAAAGTTAAAACCATCAAGGCCGGGACTCTTTGAACTATCACACCCCCAAATCGCGACTCTAACCTCTTCTTCCGAAAAATCACCAATTAGCATCACATTGCCGGCTTCTGAAATGGAATTAAATTCAACCTTATCCAGTCTGACCTGGCAAGCGTCATTCCTAGCGAACCTTTCTTCAAAGAACTCACGTACCTTATTCTTTACCTCCTCCTTATTGTCACACCATTTGTTATTAACAAAAATCCCGTGCAATTGATTCCTTGCCCTCCTCCATTTTACCGAAGAGTGGAAGAACTTTGTATTGAGACCCCCCTGCTTAATCTAGCTATGTCTTGCTTTCTGAAATAAAATCGCCTCTTATTTAGACTTGGAAACTGAAAGCTTAGCAAAGAGAGACTTTCTTTCTTCCCTTTCTAACTCATATAACCCGACTTCGTCATCGTGGAAGTCTAATTCGTCTAACCTCTGTTGAATTTCCTTGCTCGTCTGATTCATATCACCGAAGACTTCCTTGTTCCACACCTTTAAATCTGCTTTTAACTTTTTCAGCTTTTCTTTAAGCACAAAGATTCCTCTTCCCACCACCTTGTATGAAGTCCAACTCGATCTCACGAACTCTTTAAATTCTCTATCTTTTTGCCACACATCCAGACACCTAAAAGGCTTCAGACCCCAATCCACTGAGACTTCCTTCAGGATAACTGCACAATGATCCGAGATCGATCTACTTAAAATGAACTGTTGGCTGTTAGGCCAAAAATCCAGCCATTCCTTAGATACTAACACCCTGTCTATTCTGCTTTTTACCAAATTGTTGGGTTTGAACCATGTAAACTTCCTGCCCACCAATGGGATGTCTACCAACTTTGATCTTTCAATGAAATCATTGAAACGCTTTATTTCTCTAGAGTAGTCCGAATTTGAAATCACATTCTTCCTTTCCTCCTGCCTTCTAATGGAATTAAAATCCCCAATAATACACCAAGCCTTTGAGAGTTGACCTTGTCTGAAACTACCAACCTCGTTCCACAACTCTTTCTTTTCCCTTAGAGAGCCAGAACAATAAATATTCACAATAGTTACGTGTGCTCCATTGCCTCTCTTCCAAAACCCCTCTAACACAGTATAGTTTCTCCCATTTACAAATCTGGATAACTGGAACGACTTATTACTCCACATCGTAAGCACACCCCCTGCGCTTTTTATAGCTTTGTTTTTCACCCATTCTACTTCGTTGGTTCCCCAAAGTACACACACCTTCTCCCTACTAAACTCCGAACACTTTGTCTCTTGTAAACATACCATATCCACCTGTTCCCTGCTGATCAAATCCCTTACATAATTCCTTTTTAAGGCACCTCCTATCCCTATGATATTCAGACTAATTATCTTCATTGACAACCTTTCTCCTTTCCTTCCACATCTTTCTCGTGGTTACTCCACCCTGATTAGACAACAAACAAATACTATTTAAAACTATTTCTTCTCGGCCTGGGAACGAAAACCCTGTTTCTTTCCCTACTCCCCAAACATTGGAAGCCACGTTCTTATCAATCTTCACCCAGAAAATTCTATTACAGTTCTCAATTGCACTGTCAGAAGTGAATAAGGAATTCGACTCACTTCCTGATTGATGAACCAAAAAAACTTGGTCCACCGTAAGTTGCTTTCCAGCTTTGTCTCCAACTAAAATCGACAACCTTCCCTTCGAAGAGCCTCCTTCACCTCCAACTTCCTTACAACACTCCAAATCCACCCCCAAACCCGACACCTCCCCTCCTGGAGAGAACGACCTCCCTCTCACCCTAAAGGTGACTCCTCAATCCTCTGTGCTTCCTCCGCTTCTTCTAACTTATCACCATCTAAAGGCCCACTACCCACCGAACCAGGGATAACTAAACGTGTGTCTGAGATTGGATGCGCAACCGCTCCCTCTTCGTCCACTCTAACTCCAGCCTGTTCCAATTCCTCCATTAAAGGTCCAAACCTTATTGAGTTTAGGGTTTAGGGTTTAGATTTAGTGTCCATATACCACCCTCACTTTTTTTTGCAGTTAAATGTATTTTTTCTTGTAGTGGGCAACCCATGTTTTCCTTGCCAATCATTGATAGTCAAATCTTAGAGGGGATTGTGGCAAATACGTGATAAATGTACGAATTGTTAGCAATGTGAAAATTTAATACACTTCACACCCCTTACCAAGATCACAACCTAACAAGTACAAATATTAATGTGAAAAAAATATAATATGTCAACATGGAGTTTTCTACATTATCATTATAAACAATGACCGAAAATTCACAAGCAAAGGTCTAGGAAATTTGACAAAGAAATAAGAGACTCCCTATAATCTTTGTAAATCTTGACATATTGAACTTTTTCTATTGTAAATCGTCTGGTTGTAGATATCTAGAGAGTAGAGGATTTCATATGGAGCAAGATATTCTCCGGTGACCAGTAATTATTTTATATGTTTCGTTAGTTAGTTACAATTTTTTTTCATAATATGAATTAATCTGTAACTGCTTTATGTCCCCTTTATAAGAGTAATTAACATGTTGAAACAAAATATAAAATTACGAGATTGTCTTACACACTACAAGAAAAACGCGAATTACATACAGATTAAATTCCGTATGTAATTTTTGGCGCCATGAAGCGGGTAAAATTTAACCACTACACCAAGCAAATTCTTTAGTTTTATTATGATTTTTATTATACTTATTATTATTAATAATATTAATAATATTAATAATATTAATAATATTAATAATATTAATAATATTAATAATATTAATAATACTAATAATACTAATAATACTAATAATACTAATAATACTAACAATACTAATAATACTAACAATAATAATAATACTAACAATATTAATGATACTAACAATATTAACATATGAATCATATTTAATTTATCTATAATCTACTTGAATCTAAACATAATTTATTATATTATCTATTAGTATGAATCAAATTTAATATATGTCATACTCATAGTCATCATATTACCTATTACATTAAAATCAAC
>Ga0123342_1007267_pt1 | contig 14734 bp, 3 predicted proteins | sample Turbeawhitnodule_FD_89960 | JGI IMG/M metagenome (GOLD analysis project Ga0123342, IMG submission 89960) | Root nodule microbial communities of legume samples collected from Mexico - Turtle bean Mexico white nodule | ecosystem: Host-associated > Plants > Roots > Nodule | place: Mexico: Nepantla...
CCAACATCAAGGAGAGCACGGAATGGCCTCCTGGTATCAGCAGGTTCAACTGAATAATCCTCTCCAGTGGCCTAAAAAGGAAACAAATTAACTACATAAGATGTGACAACAAATATAAACACAAAGCATAGCAAACTCCTGTACCTCAACATTTCCTTCGTACTCCTCGTCCATTTCAAGCTTTTTAAGCACACGACGTGCCAACAAAAGCCCAGTGCAATAAGCTGGTCACAGACACAAAATAGTGAGAAACAGTCACAAAAAAACTCGAATGATAAAAGGGTTGAGGAGACAGACTTTCAAAGAAAATACCTGCAGCATAGTTTGTAAGGCCTACTTCAAGACCATAGCGTGGCAGCTCATTTGCATATGCTGCAGCAAGGACAATATCGCCAGCAATGCTAGCAGATGTTATTTGGGCGATGATGTCCTTGTTGGTCTAATAACATGGTCAAGGTCTTCATAGAAAAATATATGCCACTAAAATAACTTCAGGTAACCATATGATAAGCCCAAGTATTTCTTACTATAAAAATAAGACGACAACTAAATTTTAAGCAAATAAAACCATCTCTTCATAACATAAAAGTAGGATACAAATCGAACCACAAAACGATATTTTGGGGTGTTGTACTTGTTCTTATCCTGGTTAATCAACCGAATCCTCGCTCGGTAATCGGTTTTCCCCTCTGAAATGATTAAAAATCACAATCATGGAAATGTTTGCAAGAAACATTATAGACATTAAACAAAAAGAAGCAAAACAAACAAAACACCTCTTCTTCTCTTGAACTTCACTTGATATCTCTTGAAGTAGGCCCTTGATTTCTGAGCCTTAACAAACACCTTTTATATAAACCAAAAAATTGTTGATACAGATTGTCAGAAAAGAGGCATAGATAGCCACACACCAAGCAGTTTAATTCAAAATACATCCATTACAAGCTACAAAATCATAACAAAATAGAAAAGCACAATGGATCGAAGGAAGCAAAACTCCACCATACTGAAACTTTCGCCTTGAACTATTAACAATCACAAACTATAAAACCAAAACATGGTAATGTGGCTGGATAATTGAAATTCAGATTCCGCAGTATAAGAAGACATGCCACTCACCATTGTCGTTAAGCTCGAACTCTTCCCTCCGAGTGTGACTGATGGAAAAGTGAAGAGAGATTTAGGGTTTGCGAAGTGAGTTTGCTTATAAAACGCTGTGTTTTGGGTTGGTATGTTAGTAGTCAGTTTAGGGTTTTGTAGGCCGAATATATTAGACTTTTGGGTTAAGCTGGTCTCATCCCTTCGATTTTTTATAATTTCTTCCTGCACCCCATAGATTTTTCATGCACCCCGTAGATTTTTATTATTCTATAAATCCAAATACCCTTTTGATTTGAATCCATTTTATTGTTTCATTCCTCGTAGTGGAATCCAAAGACTCTATATTACAAAATTTGGAATATATAAATTTGGATTTTATGTATATTTTATTTTGTAATTTGCAATACAAAATTATATTATTATTATATAATCCAAAATGTAAATATATTTTAATTGTACAAATATACGAGGAAGGTTTTTAATATTATTGCTCCAATATATTTGTATATTTTAATGATTTAACTAATTAATTGTTTACATGAAGGAAGATTTCATTGCTAGTACTTGTTACATTTGTTATTATATTCTAAAGTTTCAAAATTTAATTAGCAAATTCAGTCATCCAATATATGTATTTCGAAATAATAATTACACTGTAGCAAAACATAATAATAGGACCACTAAATCATACATGAAAAGTCTATCTTATATGGCTAAATAAAAAAAACAAAAACAAATATATTGGGCCAAATCCATTCTGCTTCAAACTTCAAAGAATAAAAATATCAATATGTTGTATTTAAAGTAGTCATTCATGATTTTTTTATGATTTCAATTTCAATTATTCAATTGGGTTAGGCAGTAGGGATTCAGCTTGGAGTGTTTGTAAATGAAACAAAACCTATTAAAAGTGAGATTTAAATTTGTTGCCAAAGATTAGTCACTGATAAGGTAAACTTTGAACTAGTATTATTATAAATTCCACTATTATTAATATAATACTATAAGTGATTGCCTTCATCTTATAAATTATATAAATTATGATTAATTATTATAATTTTCTTTTCTTTTTGTTTATAATATCAAATGAGTAAATTTCAAATAAGGGGAATGAATATGTGACGTTTTTCAAAACATTATCTGAGAGTAAGTGACCAATTTTTGTTTTCCTTGATTGCCATCAACCCTACAAATCCGAACCCTTTTATCCATCACAATGCATTATATCTAAAAAGTACTTCAAATACTTTTTTTATACCATCAATTATCATTGTAATTAAAATTATAAGATTAAATTAGACTTAACACTACATGAAAATAATGAAATAAAAACCAATTTCAGAGACAACAAATAATTAGTTGTTATAGTAACTAAACTATAGATTATTTTAGAAACTAAAATTTTTGGTTGACTTCTAAATTAGTTTCTATTATTGTTAAATAGTTTTTAAATTGGTATCTAATTAGCTACCAAAGTTTTAACTACCAATAATTTAGATTCTAACTTTGGTAGAAAAACCCTGATTGTTAATTAGATATCAATTTATAAATCATTTAACAATAATATAAACTAATTTAGAAACTAAATTAGTTTTTAGTCTCTAAAATGACCTCTAATTTAGTTACTATAGCAACTAATTATTTTTTGTTTCTAAATTTGGTTTCTATTTCATGATTTTCTTGTAATGTAAAATTTATTTCTTAATATGATATCGAGTCCTTCCGAGTCCGTTTATCCTAACAAGAGTTTGTTGAGTTTATTAAGCTATCTGTTATCGGACTATCATAAATATACAGTCTCACGGACAAGTTGACAGATCTTGACGTGTGGTGTATTAAAAATCTCACATCAACTAAAAATAAAAACATTTTATTGTATATAAGTGAATTTCACTCGTTTTTGTAAGGTTTAATTATATTTATAATTCACTTTTTAATAATTGTGATAATAATAATTGTGATAATAATTGAAAAAATATATTTTTTTATAGGCCCATCCATTTAACAAAAAAATGCTTTTGATTGGAAGGCAGTTTCTTCCTGCACCTGTACACTTTTCTTCCTGCACCCCACAATTTTTTAAATTTCAAAACTGACATTCACCTGTTATTTGAATTTGGGATCTAGGAGTGTGCTACGGATTCATCAATCCGGAAGTGAATCATGTTGCTTTCCGGATGAGGGGTATTATGGCAGCAAAGTTTGCATAAATTGTTGATTTTTGGATTATTGAATCTGGAAGCCTAATTTCTATTATGGATTGATGAATCCGGAATGATCTTTTTCAATTATGGATTTCTGAATCCGGAATGGTTTTTTCAATTATGCATGTTTTGCATTTTTTTATTTTGGATTAACACTGTCATTCATGTACTACCAGAAGCACCAATCTGAGAGATTACCGAACGCGCCAATATGAAATTTGACCGGAAGCGCCAATCCAAAATTTTACCGGATTTCATAATCCGGAATACAAAAAAAAATGTACAGTTTTATATAGAGACAGTTTTGTCTTTGCGCAACCTTGTGGGGTGCAGGAAGAAAAATGTAGGGGTGCAGGAAGAAACTTCCTTGTTGGAAATAGTGAAACTGGTCAACTTGGCCCATTCCAGCTTCCAAACGAGAGTTCCAATTGAAGGGAAAATGTTGTCTTTAAATGAATAAAGCCGGCCCATAATAGACAACTTGTACTCTTTGTGAATTCTCCACTAAGATGCTTGGAGTTTTGTGCACGTTTTGAATGCTTCAATTTAATTAAAATTATAAATAATTTAAACGGTTTTTAAATTGAAAATTGGTTAAAGACAATTTAAATATAATCATTAAAACCCACCAATTACAATCTTTTCAAAATGGAAAGAAAGGAGAAAAATATTTAATATACAAGTTACTTAGAATATTCTCCTTTTTTCACAGTGTTTTTTTATAGGAGATATTTATAGTATTTTACATAAATATTCAACTTTTTTCCATAATCTTTTTCTCTTAAAAAACTTATTTTTCCTTTCTTTTTCTTTCTCAAACCAAACACACACAAAAAAATCTATTTGAAAAAGGAGAATCACCTTTGAGCACCTTTAGATGTCCAGAGAAAAATATTCTTATTAAAAAAATAATTAAGAATGTTCCTTTCATTCTAATGTTTTCTAAAAAACATCAAACTCCAGAGGTATTTATTGTAGTAACAAAACACGAAACTATTATTTTATCATGGTGGAATATTAATGAGTTCATAATTCAATTGATACGAACATATTCCAACATAATGAATGATCTTAAATTCCAACCTATCTAGGGTTAAAATTTAAAAAGAAAAAAAAAACTGATTTACTTATTGATCTTACCATCTTGAATATAAATATTCCTATACACTATATATGACAAGGAAATATATATATTTTTTAAAGCAGCAACAACGAAATATAAAAGTAAAAGATCTAAAAAAGATATAGTGCTATATAACTATAGGAATTGCGTCTCATGAATTAACAAATAGCTTACGTTAATCCCTTCTTAAAGACACGTGTTTAGAAAGCAAAAGTATATAACTAAGTAGTAATTGGCATGCATTAAATGGAGAACGTTGATACTAATCAAATAAATATTTACTAATAGAGGAGTAATGAAGCCGCAAGCTAAATTAGGTTAAAAAATAGCTGCGAATTTTGTGTTATGATCAACCCTGGAATAAGCAAGAATAAAATAAGATGAGTGGACATCATAATTTTTTAATAAAGCAGCATGAGTTTTCACTCTCATGGTTCACGTTTACAAATGTTATATTATTAAAATAATTAAATAATTAATTCAAGTTTATCAATGTAGTATTCATTTTATTGGCAATCGGAAGCAATGACAACATCAACAATCTTTCTTTTACTTCAATTCGTCCCATAAAATTAATTCAGTAATATTGCTGATTGATAAATTTTGAAACAAACAAAGACGACAAAAATCATTTTTAAATTTAGAATATATTTTGTCCAAGAAATTTCATGATTGATAAATTTCAAATTGTAGCATTAGTATAATGATGGATTTAAAATAACACAAGAACGTCTAATACTATTCACTGATAGGAGAAACAAAGATTAAGAGTGCGTACCTTAATTATTCTTTTTTGGGCAAGGTTGATTCTATTGATGAGAGGAATAATAGTTCTTATGATGTGATGGTAATCACAATATTATAATATACAATACTTCTTCCATACTTATTCCTCAAATCTCTAAGTTGGTCTTAAGACACAGTATTCTAGATAACAATCATTACACAAATAAAAAAAATCAGATTAAGTTAATTTAAATAAAACCTAAACATACATAAGGTGATTTGTTACCAAAAATTCAATTTTATATATTAATAACAATTCGTGCATTAGAAGTATAAGATTCACAAAACTAATCACTTGCATGAAACAAACATGTATATAGAGAGATCTAATATAATTTATAAAACTAATCATAGAGACCTAAGAATCATATTTAAATCTATAGTTTTGACTAAGATATAGGAACCAAATATATTTTTAATCTTATAAAGATCTATAAAATCACATGTAGATTTCAACACTCCAAAAATATTTAAGGGATTAAGAGGTTTTTTAAAAGATTATGTTAATAAATCAGACCTACAAAAGATTAACATCTAACTCATATTAATATATATTGGTCACAGATCAAAAATTGATGTAGTCATAATAGTTTATTACATGTACTCAAGAAATTATGCGAGATTATTTTTCATCTTCTTACCTGATATTTTAATATATCTGATTCAGTCTATCACTAAAGTTAAGATAGATTTTATTTACTAAACACTACAACTATAAAATACCATCCTACATAACCATCAATTTCTCCACCAAATCACATAATTTACTTTATATTTATACCCAAAATCAATCCATTACTCTAAATCAACTCACTTAATATGTATTATAGTCAATAAATCCATTATTCTAAACCAACTCACTTAATACGCCTTTTAGTTAATTGTTCATTTTGATGGAGGACCATCTAGCCACCACATTTTGGAAGAATCAATTTATTTTTCTCTAGCATTTGAAAATTTATACATAGTAGTTGATAAGTGTCATAATTCAGTAATATTTCATACAAAAAGATAGACACTTATGGACTTTAATTGATAAAATAGTTAATAATTCAACCTTTAATTTAGGAATTTTAACCTTTTTACATATTTTTGGATTATAAGATGAATATGAACAATTTATTCCCAAATTTATGTTAATTTCAGGAATCTAGGAGAAAATAGAGATAAAAGGGCTTAAGGAGAATGAAAAAGTCGAATACAAGGACAAAAGACAAAGTTGGAGTATTGAAAACTCGTTCAAGGTTCGCTTAAGCGAGTTTACTCCAGTAAAGTTGAGTTTTTTCTCGTGAAACTCGCTTAAGCTAGTAATATCTCACTTAAGCAAGATGTCACTTAGCTCAAACTCAATTAGGTTAAATAGAAGACGTAAGGCATAACCCTACACATCATTGAGGGGAACCAAAGGAGAGAAACCCTAAATGAGGTAACTGTCGAGGATAAACACTTTTAATCTTCTTTTCTTACTATCCATGCTTGTAATAGCCACCATGAGTGGCTAATTCTTTCCTTTTGGGTTGAAATTAATATTTCCAAACTCTTATATATTGAGGTGATATTTATCTACAATATTCAGTTCTTGATTGATGATTGATATTATCATTTTATTCTCAAAGCTTGAAACTATTCATAATTTTCATCCTTAGATTTGACTGAAAAGTACTTTTATAAACATCTTACCTAAATGATAATGCTTAACATATTTGAATGTTAGGAATATAGTTGAAATGTTAATTGATTTATAACATCTATTAATAATGATAAGGAGTTTTTATAAATATGCGACAATCAATATGAATGATTTTTATATGTGCATCAATGTTAATCAAGATGAAATGTTATATGTTTAAAACTACAAATGAGTGAGAAGGATTAACCACATTCCAAATTTTCTTAATTGAATTATTTTACCCATTTACTTTGGTTTTATTTAATTTTCATGCAAACTATTGTCAATATCAAATCAAATCAAATTATTTTACATATTATTATACTTAGTGAATGTTACCATTAGGATTTTAAATAACTGTTCGTTGTGGATTTGATATTCGTCCTTAGGAACAAATTATTACTTATGACTCAGTACACTTGTTGTATAAAAAGAGTCATTAGTACTATATGTTTTATTTGAACTAACTTTCATGGGTCATGTATTGGGCATAGTAGAGTAGGGTGTAAATAGGAAAAGAGGGTGTAAATAGTAAGAATGACATATGAAGCATGAGGAGTCTACCTAAGCATAGGCAAGGAAGGCATGAAGGTCCACATGTCATCTCCTTAATTGAGAGAATTTTCCACCAATGAAGAATGATCACCTGTCAACCTCTAATTTGTGAGGATTTGCTCCAATGAGAGGAAGTCATTTGTCACTATGGGAATTGAGAGTTTTTCGGGTCAAAATTTGCAACTTGATTGAGCTATAAATAAGTGTGTTAGGTCTCTTATAAATTTAACTTGAATTGAGTAAGAAACTTATGCCAAAATGTTGTCTCACTTGACTCAAGTTCACTTTATGTTAGCACCAATTTGTGTGTCTAGCCTATGACTCTTTAGAAGATGGTCTCACCTATTCTATACTTCTACTTTCATGCCTCAAATTCACCTTTTTAAACTGAGATAATCCATTTAAAATTATAAACTCCAAAACAAGCAAAGATTCAAAACCAGGTTTGCATCACATTACTTTCTCATCACGTACTAAAAATCTCATTAAATTTGAAATGTCATAACATTAAATCATTTACATTACAATATCAACCATAATTGTTAACTTTTAATCTAAATTCTTTATCTCATTAAATTTGAAATGTCATAATATTAAATCATTTACATTACAATATCAACCATAATTTGTTAACTTATAATCTAAATTCTTTATCCTCAGTGTAGGCTATATAAAATTTCTAAACTTATATTTATATTAATTATATTGTATTTATCTTGATTGAAAACTAGTATAATTATCTACAACTTTGATGTTGACCAATCTTCCTAATTCAATACAAAAGCAACAAATCTCTAAAAATGAAATGATCTCTGCATCACACTTCCAACACCTCTTGTGTTCAGAAGTGTACGTCTATGAGTGAATATTTAATGTAAGTATCACGTGTTTTACATATCTTTTTAGATCTTACACACCTTTTTAGATAATCTCGTATGATGTAAATATTCATTTTAACCAACCTTTTAATTCCTCGTAGACCTAGTCATATCCATATTAGAAAATCTTATGTAAAATCAACACAAGGTTCAATATCAAACAAAAATACATTATCATAATATCTCAAAATCATAATACAAAATCAATCACAAAATTCAATATATTAATTTAAAAATTATTTATTAAATTTCAAAAGCAATAATTTTAATTTATCCTATAAATAAATTCACTACTCAATTGAAACAATCATTAATGTAAAAACAAATTTAATGATGACATACTAGCAGCATGTTATAATCCACCATTCATAATAAATTGAACAATTATAGGTGGTAAAGAATACACTTTTTATTTTGATTCTAATTTGAAATAACATAAAATATATAAATTTTATGTTAATTATAGTTTTAACTGATTACTTTATGTCAATTTAGATTAGAATCGTCATTGAAAGACTTATTAGAGTATTTGATTTTGTGTTCAACGATATTTTTTTTTCTCTTCTTCGTTTTTCTTTGAATATGTCTTAACATGTTTAGTTTTCTTCTTACATTTTGTTTATATTCCTATCTCACTCCTTCAGAGATCCGGGACAAGGAATAATAGGTTCTTCAATCTCAAATGTTAACCCCTTATAATAATAATAATAATAATAATAATAATAAATAATAATAATAATAATAATAATAATAATAATAATAAATAATAATAATAATAATAATAATAATAATAGTTTATTAAAAATCGAACAACTTTCTAACAATTTATTTCTAAATAATGAAAAATTTCCAGTTTCATGAAACCAGTTTCAAGCTGTTAACATTGTTAACGTATATAGTTTATACCACTAAGACAACACAAAAGTGATATTTTAGTTTCACAAGTAGATACTTTCATTTATAACTCCTTGCTGACATTTCAGTTAACTTTTCTTATAGGTTAAAATTTTGTGTTATGAAAGATAATTCCAATTAAGAAAACTTATAGAAATTCTATTTTTTTAAATGTATTTCAAAAATAAAATATATTATTACATTTTAAATTAATCAATATTTATCTTTATCGATGAAATTTCATGCGTAAATAATAAGTTTAGCTCATACAAAAACAGAGAAAAGTAAAATATAAAAGAGTAGAAAAAAATAATTGATAAAAATTTCAATTTGATAAAATTATAAATTATAACAACTTTATATAAAATAATAAATTAATAAATTTTTTAATTTATATATTTAAAGTTTAATACTCATTATTTTGGACCTTCCCACATAAAACTCAGAAAGAAATTATTAACGTAGTGCATCTCGTTTAATTTAGTTGTTTTTTTTTTAAATATAAAAAAGAAATACGGAAGATGTTGTGAATAAATATTTTTTTAAGATTTATGGCACTACTTAGAAATAAAAAATAATTAGTTGTTATATTAACTAAATTAGATATTAGAGATTAAAAAAATTATTGGTATTAAACTGGTTTTTAATAAATAGTTTTTAAATTGGTACAGAAAAATAAATAATTTCTGAAACAATTAATTTTGCATAGAAAAAAAAATATAAAAACAATTATATACTAAGTTAATCAGGAAATCAATTTCTTAAAGAAATAAAATAAAGAAATCGTTAAACAATAAAATTTGTATACAAAAATTAAAAACAAAATAAAAAGGTTTACAAATATTGGAACAATAATATACTAATTCAAACAATAGGATTATTTTCAATTACAATAAATAAAATTTTGGTGCATATATTTTATAGTCAATTTTTTTTCTTCAATTACAATCAATACCAACTTCTATTAGTCTAGATTGTAGGTAATTTTAATTCAAAGTATATAAATATTTTATTTCACCATATGAAAATTTTGAAAATCAATTAACAATAAAATTATATCATTAAAATCATAATATGAGTTGTATGAAAAATTATTTCTTATTTACAATTTTTTATTTAGATAAAAAATAATACATAAATCAACTTTCATATATCAATATTTATCTTTACTTAAATTTAACTTTTTAATAATTTTATGTCAAAGATATTTAGGTAAATAATAAATAATACAATTATTTTTTTCTAAAAAACATCACATCATTAATATAAAATTATAAAACACTCATTTTCTATAAATTATAAAATAAAACTTTTCAATCACTTTCGATTCATTTTTTTCCCTTTTTATTCTATTTTTTTTTTCCAAAAAAAAACTTAAGAACAAATAAAGTATCTCTATATATGTATATTAAGACAAAAACATAGTAGTTGAAATTATATCTAGAACAACTACAAAAATATATATATATATATATATATATCATTTAATTTAATTGTTTATATTGAGTTGTTTGATTTTTTTAGTGGTTAAAAATCGTATCATAATCTAGTGATATATAAAAATATGAGATATTATGACAATTATAATTTATGCATATTACTTTCCAGCTCTACTAAATGAGAGCAAATCTTTAAAAACATAAATCATTCTCTAACATTTTATTTATTTTAGATTTTCTTCTTCTTTAATTGATTGTGTTATTGCAATAACAAAAATCACATTCAGTACAATAAAATATTCAAAAAAAAAAATTGTAAACTATTTTTTATCTGTTCAAATTTCTAGAAATACTCAAAACAAAAGTTTTATTATACGTTTAGTTTCTTCAATCTCACATTTATAAAAGAAACTCAAAATAATTAATTTTTTTAGTTAATACCGTTAAGTGCACCTATCTCATCTATAAAACACTAAAGTATCTTTTATTAAAATATGATAAAAAAACAGTAACGTCAAAAAATAAGAAATAGTAGGTGAGAATAATTTTATCAAATAAAGTAAAATAAGTTGAAATTTAGTTACACTTAAAGATAATGATATACATCAAGTTCTTTTTAATTTTATCGCTGGGATTACATTTTTATATTTTATTTTATGTTTATATCTTCAATAAATAATTCTTAAAAAAGATTCTAAAACTTATATTCAAACTGAAGTGATGAATATTTTTGTAATATGGTCTATGGAGGGCATAATTGTAAAAGAAAAAGTGGTACCTTTTGTAATTATTGCAATGAGCTAAAAGTCGTAAGAAAACAACGACAAGACAGATAACGAGCCAATGGGACTAATTATCTAATTTAATAGTTAAATTGTTTATTTAGTCCACAATTTTCAACAATTTATTTTTTATCTTATATTTTAGTCTTTATTCATATAAGAATTAAAAAGTGAAAAATTAGATATAAAGTGTAGAGAAATTAAAATGTCATAAAAAAATAATAATGTTAATACTTAATTAAATATTTTTTTGTTCAATTATCGTCATTTTTCATGTTAAAAAATGACAACGTGTAACAAAAAGCTATAAAAAGAACAAGACAAAATAGAAAAGATGCAATTTTTTTAAAAAAATCAATATTTTTAAAAACTTTCTTGACATCGATTGATTAGAAATTTAATAAATTGATATCATATGTGAAAATTGAAACCATTAGTAATAAAATAAAAAAACCATGAAATTGATAATAAATTTAAAACAAAAATATTCACGTGATGTGAAAATCGAAAACTTAATCCTTTTAACATGAAATTATTAGATTAGTCTCAGTATAATTTCATATTACTCATACTCATCCCATAACCCACCAAAACACCTTTTAAAACAAAACTTACTAAATTTGATCTTTAAATAAAAAAAAAAAAGTAAAGATGAAGTTTATACAGTGTTTTTTTGCCCTGATCTTTGGACAGAAACGAGTTCTTGTGTCAACGCAGTTCTCCATTTATCCATCTCCGTGCATCACTGCACCTTTCCCTTTCGCTCTTCACGTGCTGGCTCTTGGTGCCCAACATCTCCTGCATCTCAACCTCAATCATTTTGAGCCAATTTTTCTTAGCCATTCCCACCAAATTTCACACTTTTGCCCCACTATCTCCTCCTCATATAACCCCCCTTTCCTCAACCCACAACTCACCACTCTCAACTTTCCAACCCAAATCTTAACGCATTACTTTTCTCCTTCTATTTTACACCCTTCACCCTTTCCTCACGCTAAAAGGACTGTTCATCCGTACATCATTTATACCTTATCTTTATTCTATTAATTCCCAAACCATCTCAACCACTTCTTTCATTCTCCACTTCTTCCAAACCTCACACCCACACCTAAAGACTTCTACTTCTACTTCTACTTCTAGTACTACCTCTTTCTCACACAACACCCTATGGAGGAACTAATCATGTCTCCTTCCTCATCCTCCTCTTTGGTCTCTCAACCCCAAGAAAACCCAATCCCAACACCATCCCTTCAACAAAAACTTCAATTTCTCCTCCAAAGCCAACCCGATTGGTGGGTCTACGCCATTTTCTGGCAGGCTTCACACGACGACAATGGCAACCTTTACCTGTCCTTCGGAGAAGGTCATTTCCAAGGCACCAAAGAAACTTCTCCAAAATTCCCAACCCCCATTTCCACCAAGAAATTCACCAAAACCCCCACAACAGAAAACATCAACGACGCCGAGTGGTTCTACGTCATGTCGTTGACTCGCACGTTTACCGTCACCAATTCTTCTTCTTCAACCCCTCCCACTCCTTCTTCACTCCTTGGCAAGTCTTTTGCTTTGGGATCCGTGCTGTGGCTGAACAACAAGCAGGAGCTCCAATTCTACAAGTGCGACAGATCCAACGAGGCTCACTTGCACGGGATCCAAACGTTGATCTCCATCCCCACACAAGACGGCGTCGTCGAAATGGGATCCTACGACAGCATCAAACAAAACTGGAACCTCGTCCAGCACGTGAAGTCCCTCTTCCAACCCCTCCCAGATCCGCTTCCCGTTCAAGTCCTCAACGACAATACCATCTCCTTCGCTGACATCGGCATCGTCGCCGGAATCCAAGAAACCAAAAAGCGAAAACAAGCCCAAACACCACCCAACAACAAAAAAGACATCTACGTAGACTCCGAACACTCTGATTCGGATTGTCCAATGTTGCCAACCACCACAACCCCGACAGCCTCGGAGCCCAAAAAACGAGGCAGAAAACCTGTTATCGGCCGCGAGACACCAATGAACCACGTGGAGGCTGAGCGGCAACGGAGAGAGAAGCTGAACCACCGGTTCTACGCGCTACGCGCGGTAGTTCCGAACGTTTCGAGGATGGACAAGGCTTCGTTGCTATCCGATGCTGTCACTTACATCAACGAGCTCAAAGCGAAGATTGAGTACTTGGAATCGCAGCAACAACGAGAAGGTAACAAAAGGGTCAAGACAGAAATGATGGATACCATGGATAATCAGAGCACCACCACCACCACCACCTCCACCATCGTAGACCAAAGTAGGCCTGGTGCTGGAGGCCCGGGCCCATTTGGTCTCGAGATCGATGTGAAGATCATGGGGCCCGATGCCATGGTGAGGGTGCAATCCGAAAATGAGAACCACCCCGGGGCGAGGCTAATGGGTGCATTGAGAGACCTAGAGTTTCAGGTTCATCATGCTAGCATGTCGTGCGTTAACGATCTCATGCTTCAGGACGTGGTGATTAATGTCCCTAATGGAATGAGGAGCGAAGAGGGTCTTAAATCTGCCATTCTCATGAGGTTGGATCAGTGACAGTGGCCAGATTGTTACCGTAAGGATAGTAGCTGTAACTGTAAGATGTTGCTGTTCATAGTATAGTTGGTTCTTGGTGTACGTTATAATAATGATTAACGCTTTAGATTAAAAGAAAGTTATCTTCTTCTTTTTTTGTCGTGCGTGGTGCTTGATGACGGTGGGGTTGCCTCCAACCTTCAATTATGTGTTTTGGATGCTGACCGGGGAATCTAAGAAGCCTGTCGTTTATGTCAACCACTGTGTTTTGTATATATATCCTTTTGGAATTTGAAGTTCAAGACAAAGATTAGTAGAAATGTGGTCACAATCTTGTTTATGATTTCTCAAAATCCTGATACTAGATGGCATATGGAAATAAAAATAAATAAATACAAACATCAGCTTAGTATAATTTCATTGTATATATATATATATATATATATATATATATATTACAAGTCATGTTATAGATTGTGTTAGAATAAATAAAATATATTTTATTAAAATTTTGCTGAAATGTCAAATTTTGATAATTATGTAATTTTCTTAAATATTATATTAAAACTTTATAATTAAAGGTTATAATAAAGAATAACTTACAATAACATTTCATGAAATTTTCTCAAATTATACTGATTCTTGAAAATTCTCTACTAACCGCTCACATTTGTTTTAAAAAAAAAATACTAAATTGTTATCATTTTCATATTATATATATATATATATATATATATATATATATATATATATATATATATA
>Ga0123342_1007268_pt1 | contig 14733 bp, 3 predicted proteins | sample Turbeawhitnodule_FD_89960 | JGI IMG/M metagenome (GOLD analysis project Ga0123342, IMG submission 89960) | Root nodule microbial communities of legume samples collected from Mexico - Turtle bean Mexico white nodule | ecosystem: Host-associated > Plants > Roots > Nodule | place: Mexico: Nepantla...
AAGAAGAAGAAGAAGAAGAAGAAGAAGAAGAAGAAGAAGAAGAAGAAGAAGAAGAAGAAGAAGAAGAAGAAGAAGAAGAAGAAGAAGAAGAAGAAGAAGAAGAAGAAGAAGAAGAAGAAGGCTATGGCAATATGATAGAAAGATTTTACATGATGACCTTACTAATAAAATATCTTTTCACTTCCAAGGACATAAGGTCATACTAAAATCTCGATCTCCAAAAGAGGTGAATGAAGACCAACTTAAAATGAAAGAGAAGAGAAAAAATGAAAACAAAGATAAAAATAAAAATGTTAAAACGAGCCTTCTCATCTCCTCCAAAGAGGTCAAAAAGGTAATGATAGCTCGTAAGGCAGTTTTTATAGCTTATCCTATGAAATGCCTAAAAATAGTGTAGGCTTTAAGTGCTTGGAACCTTTGTTAAAGGAATTTCAGGATGTGTTCCAAGAGCCTCCCAAAGGATTACCTCCTTTAAGAGGCATTGAACATTAAATTGACTTCATTTCTAGAGCTTCTAGACCTGCATATAGAACCAATATGGACGAGACCAAGAAAATTCAAAAACAAGCCGAGGGTTTATTATACAAGGGTTGGGTCTAAAACAACATGAGTCATTGTGTTATGCCAGTCATACTTGTCCCTAAAAAGGATGGGAGTTGGAAAATGTGTACAGATTGTCGCGCCACTAATAACATTCACCATCAAGTATAAACATCTCATCCCTAGACTAGATGACTTGTTAAATGAGCTACATGGGTCTCAAGTCTTCGCCAAAATTGATCTTAAAAGTGGCTATAATCAAATCTGGATTAAACCGGTAGATGAATGGAAAACCGCTTTAAAGACCAAGTTTGGATTATATGAGTTATTAGTCATGCCCTTTGGCTTAACCAATGCTCCGAGCACCTTCATGCGACTTATGCATCATGTATTAAGAACTTTTATAGGCAAGTTTTTAGTAGTCTACTTTGATGACATCCTCATCTACAACCTGAACATAGAAGACCACAAAGTGCATGTTAGGAAAGTACTAGAAATCCTTAGGAGAGATGTGTTGTATGTTAATCCTGAAAAATGTGTCTTTGCCATAGGCCATGTTGAATTCTTAAGGTTTGTAGTTAGCTCTCAAGGGGTGCAAGTAGATGAACAAAAGGTGGCAGGAATTAGGAATTGACTTACACCCACCAATATTAGTGAAGTACAAAGCTTTCATGGGTTAACTAGTTTTTATAGAAGATTCGTGAAAGACTTCAGTACTATTGTTGCACTTCTCAATGAAATAGTAAAGAAAAATGGGGTCAAGAACAAGCTAAGGCTTTTGAAACTTTGAAAGACAAATTAACCAAGGTACCCATTTTAACACTCCCCAACTTTACTAAGTCATTTGAGATTGAGTGTGATGCCTCTAATATAGGCATTGGGGTTGTCCTCCTTCAAGAGGGTGACCCCATATCTTATTTTAGTGAGAAACTAAAAGGGAGTCATCTCAATTACTCCACCTATGACAAAGAGTTTTATGCTCTTGTTAGGGCTTTGCAAAATTGGCAACACTATTTTTTTCCAAAAGAGTTTGTGATACACAATGATCAAGAATCTCTTAAATATTTGAAAAGCCAAAGCAAACTTAACAAGAGACATGCCAAGAGGGTAGAGTTTATTGAGCAATTTCCCTATGTGATCAAACATAAGCAAGGCAAGTCAAATGTGGTTGCTGATGTTGTTTCTAGAAGACATACCTTGTTTAATGTCTTAAACACTCAATATTTGGGATTTGATCACATCAAGGAAATTTACAAAGATGATCTTGATTTTTCTCTTATCTTATAATAGTGCTCAAAGGAGGAAACAAAGACTTTTTCATACATGATGACTTTCTCTTTAAAAGGAAAATACTTTATGTGCCCTAAGGTCTTCGAGACAATCTCTTATTAAGGAGACATATGAGGGAGGTTTAATGGGACATTTTGGGGTAGCAAAAACCTTAGACTGAACATTTCTTTTGGCCTAACATACGAAAGTTTGTACACAACTTTTGTGATAAGTGCATAGCATATAGGAAAGCTAAGTCGAAGGTTCAACCCCATGGTTTATATACCCCTCATCCCATCCCGGACATGCATTGGGTAGACATTTCTATGGATTTCATTTTAGGTCGTCCCAAGACATTTAAGGGTATGGACTCTATCTTTTTGGTAGTGGATCATTTTTAAAAAAATGGTCCATTTTATTCCATGTCACAAAGTAGATGATGCTTGTAATGTTGAAAATCTCTTCATTAAGGAAGTTGTTAAATTGCATGGGTTTCCTAGAAGTACAGTATCTGACAGACTCTAAGTTTTTGAGTCACTTTTGGAAGACATTATGGGGCAAACATTACACTAAAATCATGTTTCCTACTACCTGTCATCCCCAAACCGATGATCAAACAGAAGTGGTCAATAGAACTTTGTTACAAATGTTAAGATGCCTTATTTCCAGAAATCCTAGGGTGTGGGAGGATTACTTCCTCATATTGAGTTTGCTTATAATTGTGTAGTTAATTATACTACTTCTCACACCCCTTTTGAGGTTGTGTATGGGTTTAATCCCCTTACACCTCTTGACCTACTTCCTATCCATGTACTTGATGAAATGTTGTGCAAATATGTTTTGAGAAATCATCTTTTATTAGATCCTTGCACCAACACATTAAGTGCGAAATCAAAAGGAAGGTAGGCAAGTATGCTCAACATGCAAATAAGGGGCACAAAACGAAAAATGCAATGAATATAACAAGGTAAAAAAATGTTGCACAATAATTAAAGGTGCTGGAAAATTAAAAATAAGAATGTAATGACAAGAAATTAAAGAAACTTGAATTTAAAGAACAAGAATGTAAAAATACTTGAAAGTAAAGGTACTTGAATGTAAATTTCTTGAATTAAAAGGGTCAAACCAACTCAAAACAAGAACAAACCCATGGCTCTGATACTTCATGAATCATCTCCTAATCAACTCACATCACTTTGTTTTCTCTTTGATAGTGTTCTTTGTTTTCTTGAGATTTTTTAATATCAGAGGAAGTTTAAGATACTGTAATCTAGAGAGGTGGGCATACTCGTTGTAACTTGGAGAGGTGTGAATACTCGTTATAATATAGATAGCTGAGAATACTCATTGTAACCTGGAGAGGTGAGAACACTCATTTTACCTAAGTGTTTGGTTAGTGGAAGCTCTTAAGTAGTTTCTTAAGGGGACTGGAAGTGTTTTGGGTTTGGGTAAACTAGGATAAATTCTTGTGTTTTTGATCTTTCGTTACTCTTGCTTATGCTTAATTGTTTACTCTATTCTTCTTGTTAGACAATCTGTTAGACGATCCCTAGACAGTCTGGCTAGATGATTATGCCAAACAATCTAATTAGATGTTCTATTAGACAGTTTATCTTTATCCATTGTAAAAAGAGTCTAGACTCCATTCAACCCCCTCCCTCCTGGAGCTAGTTGCACCTACAAGCTTTTGCCTCATTTATTACTGTCACATATCAATAAAGAGTGCTTACTCTAGAGAAGGTAGCAATTGAAACAACAACAATTTTGTGCATGTGTGCTGCATTTGACACATGACAAAAATTCACGAGGCGATTTAGAAATACAACACTAATTAAAGATATTGTCAACATGGGTAATAGTATTCATCCATTCTCTCAAAAAACACTTTAAAATTTTACAAAAAAATAAATAAATCAATCTTGTTTATGAACTGCATTTCAAAAAATATTTACAACATACTAAATGACAAAACGACATTTTTTTCTACTACTAAAACATAGTTAAAGAGGAAAACTCAAGGCATCTCAATGGCTGGACGATATATCGAGAGAGAAGTGAAATCTTGCATGGGACAACAACCGATGATGGGGACATATGAATACCAATTTGGTTGAGTTGATCTACTATATGTTGAAGAAAATAAGAAACCTTCCAATTTTCTCCATGGTGATGACAACTTACACTCACTGCACCAAATTCTTCACAAACAGAGACAGGAAAGTGGAAGCCATAATGGCTACCAAACATGTCTACTCCGAAGTTGCAACAAAAGCATTAGAAGATGCATAGTCAAAGACAAACACTCATATAGTGTTTTCCATTGATAGGAGGAACACCAAATTTTTGGTACAAGAAACACAAAATTCTAGAGAACTATGACCACTAAGATGATTTGCAATTCGCTTGGACAAATTATGGTGTGACTGTGAGAAATTCCAAAAAATTAAACCTACCATGCTCCCATGTGATTGTTGCATGCAATTATGCACACAACGATTTTACTACGTACATTTCACATATGTACACATTGGAGCAAGTCTCTCATGTCTACGAAGGCCTATTTGGTGAACTCAAAAATGAAAACTATTGGCCTACTTACATGGATGTCCATGTCCAGATATGAAAAGAACATCAAAGGAGAGGCCTGAGTCAAGTTATATAAGGATCGATATGGACATAAGAGAATAACATGGTTGACCCAAATAATAATCAAACGTCAGGGCACATAAAAAGAACATGCCCTAACATTGTTGGAGCATCAACTTCTCGCAATTGATTATGTTTCATTTAACACAATATTACATGTACCATTAACTCAAATATTTAATGAATGCATGTATGTCATTTATTTTTCCTCTTTATGTTCAATATATACTACATCTTTTCAATAATTAACATCAATTTTCAACGAATATACATAACAACATCAAAATAATTCAAAAAGCCAACAATGCTACACAAACAACACAACCATCCATTACCCAAACAAAGTGTGGGAAAATTGATACACCAAATATGCACATGTCTCCATAATGTATTCTCTGTTAAGACACACTAGTCAACATTATTCTACTGCATTAGTCCCCATAGTGACTTTTCGTGACCTCACACACCACAATAATGTTTATTGTCAAATTAGTCACCTATAATTACTTCTCAGGCCACACAGGACAATAATATGATTCGTCACATCATTCCTCCATAATTGTTTTTCCTCACATCACTCCTCTGTATTTGTTTTACCACACACCACACCCCTCAAAAATAGATTCCACATGTCAAGAATGTCACCAGCACCAATGTACCAACATCATCTTTTCACAATAACACTCGTAATAAATTTATCATCTAATACACACAATTCATTTTACACTTAAAAAAATAACCATCTTTTCTTATCTCAATCATTCTCCAACTATAAATTCAAGCATCTACCACCACACTACTTTCAAACTATTTAACTACCAAAAGAGTCTTCACATAATATATTTACACATTTTACCATTTTTCCAAAACTTTTCCTTTTATTTTCAAATGGACCATGTTTACCTAACATACTGATAAATTAACTTTTATTTATAATTTTCTAAACCATTAAATGAATATATATATTTGTTTAAAAATAGACCAACATTTTTATTTCATTTTTCTATTATTTATTTTGATAGATTTTTAACAAACTAAATATACAAAATTTAAGTCCAAAACATTATAATTTATCATAATTTATTATCCCCAATTCAAATTTATTATAAAAATAAGAAAACAAAATAAATTATAATGTATTCTCTTCATTATAATTAATTATTTCAAGATACTTATAAAGTTTTTCATTTTATTCTCTTTTTAATTTTATTATCTTTTCAAAATTTTAATTCCGTCATTTTTATATTATTAATTGATTTTCAGTTTAAACCAACTAATAATCACAACTTTAATTTCAAATTAAATTTAAGAAAAAAATATGATTTCTCCCTTACATAATTTATTATTTTCCTCCCTACCTCATTCAAATTACCAAAAAAACTCTCCCAAACTGCATTTTAAATTTGAAATTTTTAATTCATCGACGACGATAAACCTCCACAAAAGTTTTATATTTCCTTATATTTTAAAATTTAAAAAACATTTTAATTCTCTACACAACCAAATTATATTTCACCGTATATAATGTTGTAACTTTTTTAGAAATTTTTAAAAATATTTCAATTCACTACATGACCAAAAATTTTAAAATATTTTAAGTTTTTACAATGTACGTGACACTCTTCTTCACTTTTCCTCCTTCCCTGAAAAAAAAATAAAAATAAAACGAAAACCCTCTCAAAATTCAGCTCCCAAAATCCAAATTCTGGGTAAGTTTTTTTTTTTTTTTTTTTTACAGAGAATCAAAATGCAGTTGGAAATTCGATATCCAGTGAATCAAAATTGATTTTATTATAGGAAACATGTCTATGGAGGGAAATAAAGTCATATCAAGTCCACTTGGGGAATATTTTTCCCTCCGTACCATTTCAAGAAAAAAAAGAATCTAATTTTCCACCATTTATGCATGCATTTCAAACTACGACGAAGAATGTTTATTAGTATGACTAAGTTACGTCTTTGCCTAAAATTTTATGATTTCTAATCTCTGTAACACGGACTTTCCATGAATCTTATGTTACATACTAAAATTAATGACTTAAATACTGTGTAAATGGTGTGTTTTAACCAAAACTTTATTAGAGTAAAACAAATGGAACAAAACTGGACAAAAATAACCAATCAAGTCTTCTAAAAATGTAGTAAACTTCTAAAAAGTTTGAATCCATCTTAATGGGTATTTTCATTCTGTTCTATTTCTCAATTTAGATTGCTCTTTCTAGTTTTGTATTTTGAATATCAAATTGATGTGTCCGTGGACAAGTTTCACCAACACTTTGCTTATAGAATAATTTCTATAATCAGCAAAATTATCATTAAAAAAATATTCTTTTAGTAAATCAACATATAATACTCTACTTGTACAATAATTATTTAAAATAAATCACTTTTTTTAACCACAAAAGACAATCAATAGAAGAATATTTACTAAGTTATATTCATCGATTATCATAGATCTCCATGACGGGTTCGGATAAAAAATAATTTTGTTTTCAAAATGTCAAAGTTTGAACTAAATTAACCTAATAAAAAAAATCATCGGTTTGATTTGGATTAATTACATTATTAAAAGAACATATTTTTTTTGTCTAAAAAATACATACATATTCCTAGCATTAAATTTATATTAATTAAATAATGATAAAAATATTAAAAATTTGAATAACTATATCTAAAACTTTATACATAATCATTATTAATAAAAGTATTTAGTTAAGGCTATATAAATTTCTAAATCATAAAATCAATACTTTATAAATCATAGATTTGATGGATATGATTATATATATATATATATATATATATATATATATGTGTGTGTATATGTATATATAATACTTTTATATAAATTTTATTTGTATTTACCTCTTTAACTGTGTTTCCATATTTTTTTTATAAGACAAAATAATAAATAAAAATGTCAAATTTATAAATATTTTAAAGCTGAAGATGAAGCTAAGGTACTGTTTTCAATAAAGAATTTGAAACAGTACAAAAATCATCAATTAATAAAGAAACTAATAAGATAAAGTCTTCATGTTCTCTTATATTTGGAGAAAATCTATAATTTTCCCACTTAATAAACAACTTTTATTTCCTAAATAAATTCTGAGGTGTCAAGAAGAAGAAAAAAATTCACCACTAGTGAAGCACAAAATATGTTATTCACTGTTGTTTTCCAGATTTTGAAGTATATTTTAGAAGGAACAACAATAAGTGTACCTGTACAAAATATAGATTATTTTTTTCATTCACCAAATAAAATTTCCTAATAATAAGGCCAAGTTGTGCAGCAACGTTATAAAAAATGTCTTATATGAATGAGAGTTTGAAATGTCTATTTCATTATATATATTTTTTTCAACACGTTCTTTTCATTATTTTATGAAATTAATCTTAACTTTCAAATGAAAATTTGTAGAAAGTAATTTATTTTTATAAAAATTTATAATATTTTTTTTATAAAATATATTGTTTGTATTGAGAATTTAAAGAAATTAAAATTTTAAGAATTTATAGATATTTTTTTTTTTAAAATTAGAAAATTTGAACATCAATAAGATTTTTTCACTTGATGTCAAACAAAATTTTGTCATAACTTTATATTATTTGTCATATGGTTAAGATCTTTTTTATTAACAAGAGACTATTTTTCAACTAATTTAAGTTATAGCCTTTTTGTTGTTGTTAAAATGAATTATTTTGGGATTGACGTTTTTAAGATTAGCTATCAACCGGTGTAAGCAAAACTATCGCATTAAAATTTTCTCAACTAATGTTAGTGAGCTATTTTTCAATGAAAGTCAATTAATTTTTTTTCATTAAAGTATATAATGATTATTTGTCTACTGATGTGTTTTCAAATTAAAATGATGATTTTTGTATTTGGTCGTAATTAAAATACTCTATAAAAAAAATCAATAAATTTGAATTGTCTTATCTAAATAAAATATTTGAAAAATGATACAATTTAAAATAAAAAAATAATGCTAGTTTTGAAGATAATCAAAATAATGTTTTGATGATGAATATTCAAAAGGAAAGAAGATGTTGTTGTAGATGTATTTAGAATTTCTTTATATTTGTTTTTAGGTGTATCAAACAAAGGTACTCATAAGATCAACATACAACCAAACTAAAATGAGTTAAAACTATTTTTGAAAATGTTTCGAATTGGTAATAATTGATTACATAGTTAAATAATCGATTAAACTGGTTGTGATGAAAGTTAACAAGTTAATCAATTATCATATTTGATAACAGATTAAAATAAAAAAGTTATGTAAAGTGTTTTCAAAGTTTTAAGATAATAATCTATTATTTTCTTGAGATGAATGATTAAACATGCTCCTACAATTAATGAATACCTTTTTAGCAAGATAATAATCGATTATGGTATTTAGATAATCGATTAAACATGCTCCAATAATTAATGAAGAACTATAATCAATTACTTGGTAAATTAATCGACAAAAACAAAAACACTTATTAATTGATTTACCATGGATAGTCAATTAAATGGAATAATAATCGATTAAATGAGTTAAAATTTGTTTTGATCAATGACTCTAAAAATCTATAGATAGAGAGCATTAGACTCTACATTTGAATCACAAATTTTGAGCATAAGATTTTAAAGAATTCAAAGAGCCTTTTACAATTTTCATATACTCATTTGTGCACTCGAAGAATTCTAGAAAGGTGGTGATCAAATGTTGATTTTGTGAGTTACTTATGTTGTGTAGTTGTATTTTCTTCTGATTTGTACTTGTTGCTACATGGTTGATTATCCAAAGTTGTTATCTTGGTGATTAAAAGTTAATAAAACTATATATCCTCTTAAGGTGTGAAAGTTGATAGGGTTATGTATCCTCTTTGTTCCGGTACTGCCAATATAGTTCCACATCACTTAGGAGTCGAGGCTAAGGGTAGTTTATATAATTTTAAGGACAAAACCGTGACGGAGCACCGACCTCCAAAGCAGACAATACCTCGGATGAGGTGATTGACCCTAGCGATGCTATCTCTCGGACTTGAGGTCAGAATAGTGGCGCCTACCATGGGGTTGAAAAGGTTCCATAGCTTCTCAACTAGGGGGAATCCTCCCCTTGGATCTCGACTGGGGGCTTGTTCCGGTACACCCAATATAGTCCTACATCGCTCAGAAGTCGAGGCCAAGGGTAGTTTATATACTCCTTCCTCCTCCAACCCACTGAGGCGTCTTTTAAAGACAATACCGTGACGGAGCACCGATCTCCAAAGTGGACAATACCTCAGATGTGGTGATTCACTCTAGTGATGCTATCTCTCGGACTTGAGGTCAGAACACTCTTAATATCAGGTGTGTTGCATATCCTCTAGAAATGGTACAAGAGTTTATTATTGTATAACTTTTGTAAAAGTTAGTGGAACTATCAATTCCTAAGTTGAATTGTCAGGGTTGAATTGTCAGGACTAGAGTATGATCAAGAGGATCTAAATCAATATAAATTATTGTGTGCTTTATTTCTTTTTTTCTCTATTTTTTATTGTATTGCACTCCTTTTCTTGTATCAATTTAGATTTTACTTAAATGTGCATTCTAGTTTTCAATCTTAAAGGTTTTGAAAAAGAATTCCAAAAAGGAGAAAGTTTTTAGAAAAGGTATATAAAACCAATTCAACCCCCTCCTCTTAGTCATTCTCTTTTTTATAAATAAACAATTCAAATTCAAATATATTTGAATTTCTTGAAAATTATAAAATTTTATAGAAAACCTTTTGTTGAGCCCTCCAAAACAGTTAAAATTGAGGTAAAAGTATACATAAGAATATGACGTTGATCCTCAAACCATCATTCACCTGTCTCTCTCTTCCTTTCTTCACACTACATTAAGTGAAAGATGTTATAGGTGACATCAATTGTCCCGTGACAGAAGCCAGGTGGACCAAGTCTAATTCAATTGTGGCGTTTGTGTTGCTATGCTCTCAAGTAGAAAGAGTTGTCTATTAATTACTAATTATAACTTTTGGTCTAGTGGTAAACACTTGATTCAACATAAGAGAGATCAAATGACATTTTGTTGAATGCATGTAAGTCTTGTATTATTAGACTTCATCATTTTCATATATATGTAAACAATATATTCTTTTGGGTATTTATGATAGATTAGTTTATTACATTATTATCTCGAGTTACAACACACACAAGTTTCATTTCATCCTTATAAATGTTCATGCATGAGGTATCTTCATTTAGTATTTGTACATGCACCTCATAGGCACCTCAACCCACTCATGTAGGAGGGATCTTCATTTTGTATTTTTATTAGCAAACATGTGATCATTTAAATCATACACTTTGTATAAAAAAATTTGTTAGAACAAAGTCCAAACAAACCCTTGTTAATTTTGATTAAATGTTTTTACAACAAAGTATGAATAATGAATGTGCTTAGTCTAACAGACACAAGTTCTCTAAAACAACACATTTGATTTCATAAGATATAAGTGTTTCTTTTGAGATATGTAAAAACATCTTGTTGTCTTTTCTTTCTCTAAAAAGCAAAGTCTTCATTAGACGATAAGAACACAATATTAAACTAAAGTTGTGCATTCAAAATATCTCTATATGCTTATTTTACCATGTCGCTGATGTAAATAAGGATGAAGAAGAACTTGTTAAAGGAATAAATACAAGAAGCATGACCAACAAAATAAAGAAGGAGATTCCATGCATATTCTATGAAGGCTATCAAGAGGGAGATTTCAAGCTTTGGAAAAGGAAATTTGAGGACATGTACATATGTAGTTTCTTAGACTTTAAATGAACTTGAGAGAAGTTAGAAACTCATGTTTTGAACTTGAGAGAAAGCTTGGATGAAATTCATGCACTATTGAAGTTAGAAGTGTCTTTTGGAGATTCTAATTATCATGTGTTAAGACGCTAGACTGTCCAGTCACTACTACATGATCTACTACTTATTATACGGTCTCGTGATAAGAGAGTCTACAAGTTTTGATGATAATAAACACTATAAGAATTGTTAAAGGATATAACAAAGCTCTTATGTGCAGAAATCAATTTGATAAATTATCTCATTAAAGTAAACATAATAGATGAACTAACTATAGAAAGATGAATTAGAATGTCTCGTCATACAATCTCTTAATGTTCAACAGGATAGATGATCCTAAAGGAAAAGACGAGTTAGAAGATAATGTCACCATGAGCATATCACACGGTTTGGTCATCGTTTTCCTACTAGACAATTAAATTTTTATTTTTACGATAGACGATCTATCTCATGTTCTAGATATGTTTTCAAATTATTCTTAAATGCTTTTGAAATTCGTTTTGATGTTATTACATCATATAAATTATGTTCTAGATCAATTTATACAAAAACATGTTGATTAACTTGGTATAGAAGGTTTTTGTTTTCTGAAGGAAGAACAAAGCATTTCGAAAACACTATATCTCAATCTTTTTTATTCTATCATTATGAAATATACTTTTTATGAAAATTTAATCATTTAACACAGTAATAAGCTTAAACTATTAAAAATATATCACTATAGAAAGTTTTCAAAAAACGCTGAAGAGCGTCTAACAGAGACACATCTTAAACATAAAATTGAATGGATCTCAAAATATATTTTAATAAATTGAATTTCGTTTCTAAATCTGATTTATTTCAACTAATATAATTTGCACAAACTTAGATAGTATTTGAAAATATATTTATAGTGAAAAATATGGAATATAAAGTTTAGATAATTCTAAAACTTAAAAGATTATGTTTCATTGATACCTATGCACACTTAAATGATGATTATTATTATTGATTATGATATTCAAAATATTTCCATAAAAATTTACAACACTTAAAGATGCGTAGGAAGATCAAATCAGATGCCTTTTTAAGTGTTTAATGGTAACGATGAAGTGTAGAATGAGATTTGTGCAGTTTCAAAAAAATACTTTAGCGTCCAAATATCTACGAGTAAGAAAGGAATCCAAAGTGCAACAATGTGATATTAATTGATAAAGACAGGAAGAAAACATCAAAGCTAAAATTTTCTTATTAAGCATCTAATGGGAAAATGATGATACTATAGTATGAGATTTGCACGAATAATGATTAAAGTAATATCAAGATTCTATGAACAAAGATATACAAATAGGGAAAATATTTAAAATTCAACGAGTGATCAAGTGCATTAAAACTTCAATACCTGTAGATTCCTTTTTGAGCATCTAATACGAGAAAGATGATGAACAATACAAAACTATGAAAATTCAAGTACAAATTATTCAAAGCTTCAACGTTCAAGTTTACATAGATAAATAAACATTTTAAAAGTTCAAATATGTGATTAAGACGCATAGATTATATTAAAGGCAAAGTTGCCTTATAGAGCATCTACTACACGAAGAAAGGACAACAATGCAAATTTGAACAAATGTTTGAGTCAACTGGATTTAAAGCTTCAACCTACACATTTGGGCAAGGAAGGAAACATTTCAATATGGTACAATACAATACATGAACTTCAAACGTACATATTTTGAGTACTATATAAAGACCTGAAGAACGAAGAACAACATGGAAAAGAATGTAGAAAAAGAATTTAAAGAGAAATACGAGTTTGTGTGAGTTTGCTTTGTACATATTCTATCTACTTTGTAGATCATCTAGTAATTTGGGTTGTGAGCTAAACCTTTGTAAATCCTTCACATAAAGTGAAGTATACCCAGTGAGCTTACATTGTTCTCTCTGTTGAAAGTGTTTTTCTCAATACTTTGAGAGGTCTTGATCCCATGGGGAGATTAGGACTAGTTTACCTATAAAGGTTTCAAGAGTCAATTGGAGTAATTAGGTGCCTCACATGTGACTTCTACAAAATTCATCATTTGTTTTTCACATGTAATCGTTACATCTCCCTAGATTAAAGGAAGTACCCATGTGCACTTCTTAATTTCAAGGGATTAGGATGTGGTAATCATTAAGAAGTGGTAATCATTCTTAACTCTTGATTATCAAGTTAACTCGTTTTTATTTCCTTTTCCAATCCTTGGACGAAATCCCTCACCATTTTGTAAACATGAATACATCTTGAGATTGAATGAAAGTCTCCTTTGTGAGAATTTGAGTTGTTATCTTTTCTTGTTTTGGTTCTTATCTTAAGAAGTTTTCTTAAGAGTTGAATATCATTTCACTTATCCATTAGTTCGTCGATTAAATGTGGTATGTTATTCTCCCTTTTCTTGTTTAAGTCCATTTTTTACTTCCATTTCTTGTTCTTGTTTTGTCCTAAATACTAATAAAAAAAACTACATGAGTTTTTCTTAGATTGGTTCTTTCTTACCCAATTGCCTTTATTTCCAAGTAGTTTTCCTTCTTCAACATATACTGAGTTGATCAAAATCCTAATATTTGCATCAAGTGATATTAAAAGTTAGAAGATCAACTAATTCTAAGGATGTTCATCACATTTCAAATAAGTGTTCTTCAAGAATGGGTACTGTCAACACCTAATTTTATTAAGATAAATATAAATATTAAAAAAAAGTAGAATTAACAAGAAAAAAAATGTTTTTTTAAATGATAAAATGTATTTAAAAAATATCAAATTGAGAAAATGAAAAAAATATATCTTTTTGTAATAAAAGTATTTTCTTTATTAATTTAAGAAAATTCTAACAAATAATCAAATAAATTCTTGCGATTTCTTTTGTCTTAAATATATTTAAAAGCTAAAATGTTAATAAAATAGTATCGTTAAAAATATTTATTTTCAATAAATGTGATTTATTAATTAAAATAAATCTTCTACATCCACGCACAAAAACACACATCACACTCTCAACCCACAAACTAAAAATTGTGAATGGAAACCATTTTGCACCCAAGCCTATGACACAGAAGAATGAAAAAGAAGTGGGTTCAAAATAAATTCAAAAATATTTTTTTATTTTTGTTTTGTATACACATCTTTATTTTGTTTTGTGGAAAAGAAACAAGCATTTTAAAAATTAAATTCGTTTTGTACATTTAATTAAAGGTAATTGTCTTATGACAGACGGTGAAGGTACACTACAAGAAAATCATGAAATAGAAACCAATTTTTAGAAACAAAAATAATTATTTGCAGCAGTAACTAAATTAGAGACCATTTTAGAAACTAAAAAAAAATTGGTTTCTAAATTAGTTTCTATTATTGTTAAATAGTTTCTAAATTGATATCTAATTAGCAACCAAGGTTTTAACTACCAATTATTTAGTTTCTAAATTTG
>Ga0123342_1007269_pt1 | contig 14733 bp, 9 predicted proteins | sample Turbeawhitnodule_FD_89960 | JGI IMG/M metagenome (GOLD analysis project Ga0123342, IMG submission 89960) | Root nodule microbial communities of legume samples collected from Mexico - Turtle bean Mexico white nodule | ecosystem: Host-associated > Plants > Roots > Nodule | place: Mexico: Nepantla...
AGTGTTAGATATTATTAGATATAATTAGATATTATTTGATATTATGAGATATTATAGATATTGTTAGATATCTCATATTTATGTAATGGGCTTAGCCCATATGTTTCTTTTCCTATATAAACACAACCCTATGTGTTCAATATACACAAGGGATTTACCCTATTCTTTCTTTTCCTTTAATAAAAAATTTTGACGTACCTGAGGTAAGAGGCCAAGTGTGAGTCTTTAGCTTGATATTCTCTAGACACTTGCCTTGTTACGAGTAATGAATCACTCTTTGCTAGCAACTAGCGAGTTCCTAGCTCATTTACCAATAACATGCCTACTATAAGGGCCTTGTATTCAACTTGATTATTGCTTGCTTTAAATGCAAATAAGAGAGATTGCTCGATGAGAACACCGTTTGGTCCTTCCAAGATGATGTCGACCTCACTTCCCTCCAGGTTTGAGGAACCATCAACAGAGAGCACCCATAAGCAATCGTCGGGATCAGATTCAGATCCTCTAGGGGCGAGCTCAATAAGAAAATTTGCGTATACATGCCCCTTTATTAGTCCACATGGCTCGTAATGTATATCAAATTCTGATAATTCCACAGCCCATTCCGACCATTCTACCCTCAATATCCAACTTTTTGAGTACCTTCCGAATAAGGAGGTCAGTCATGACTATCACCGTGAAGATCTGGAAATAGTGCTGCAACTATCGAGCTCTAAAGACCACCACAAAAAGCTACTTTTTCAATAGCTAAGTAGCAGGTCTCCGCACCCTGTAGAACCTTGCTAATGAATTGCCTCTGAGCTCTGCCATCCTCTTGTAAGATGACCGAGCTCATAGCTGGGTCGGTGACTGAGAAATACAAACGTATTGGGAGCTTTTGTGCAGGCTTGCTGAGTATGGGAGGCTTAGCTAAATACTCTTTTAACTTGGCGAATGCCTCTTCGCATTCCTAAGTCCAGGTAAAACGATCATTCTTTTTTAGGCATTGGAATTACGGGTACCCCATATCAATGTTGTCCGAGAAAAAGCAAGAGAGAGCGGCCACGCGCCCAATTAATCTTTGTACTTCCTTTACGTTGATCGGACTCCTCATTTCCATGATGGATGAACATTTTTCCGGCTTGGCCTCAATTACCCTTTCAGTTAGCAAGAAACCGAGAAACTTTCTTGTTCTGACCCCGAAAACACACCTTTAAGGATTGAGTTTCAAGTTGTGAGCTCCTACCATGGCAAACAACTCCTCCAAATCGTCTATATGGCCATCCGCCTTTAGCGATGTCACCACCATGTCCTCATGTAGGCTTGGACATTCTGTCCAAGCATTAGTAGTAGAATTTTGTCCACGAGCCTTTGGTAGATCGCCCCAACATTCTTCAGGCTGAAAGGCATGACCTTATAGCAATAATTGGTTGCCCAGTCATGAAAGCCGGTTTGCTTTAATCACTTGGATGCATTCAAATTTGGTTGTATCTAGAAAAGGCGTCCAAAAAACTCAGCAAGCCACATCTTGAGCCATTGTCCACTAAGGAATCTATATTCAGTAATGGGTAGGGATATTTGGGGCAGGCCTTATAAAGGTTGGTGAAATCCACGCACATTCTCTGTTAGAATTGTAGGCCTTAAACAAGAGGGGGTGAATTGTTTATAGAAAATTTTCGCAAATTTTGAAGGTACAATGAAGGCCAAAGAGAATCACTTAATCAGAAATTTGTTCAGCTGAATTTAAAATATGTTTTCACAAAAGCAACAGAAAATCAATCGGTTGTTTTTGTGAAACAATCGGTTGTTTATAGCTGCAATTATAAATTTCAAGAAAAAATAGATTTAAAGAGATGAGGGATGAAAAGATTCACACAATAAATTTATACTGGTTCACTGTTAGCCAAGAGCTACATCTAGTCCCTAGAAAACCTCTGAGTATTCCACTATGCAATCAACACACCTTGATTACAACACACACCAAAGTGGTGATCTTGAACCCTTCAAAACACACACCACCTTTGGCAATCACAACACAAAATTCAGAAAACCTTCTGAATCTTCACACCAACAGTTATTACATAATTACAATTGTCAAGAGAAAAGGAATTGAGATTTTAGCAATAATATGGTGAGACCTAGGAAAGATCCCTACTAGACACGAACTTAACCAAGTGATTAAGTACGTGTGAAGGTTCACTTCCAAAAGTAAAGAGGAAAATCAAATATTAGGGTGAACAAGATGTATGGTGTGCAATGTAAAAGACATGAAAGGAAACACAAAATATGGAAGGAAACTGAAATGGAAATGAAGCAGAAGGATAGAAGAAGAAAGCTTATGGTGTGAATTGAGAAGGGACACACCACTTGGAGTATGGTTTCCTCCAAGAGGAGTGTAGAGGGCCGTCACTTGAGAGCTCTCAAACTCACTCAAGATAAGACTTATTTCTAGAGCAAACAATCCTCACACAATTGGTGCAAAGTTTTCCTTCTTCTATAAATTTCAACATGAAAATAATGGAGTAAGGCACCCTATTTATAGGAATGGGTGCCTTGGAAAACAACATGAGCAATGATAGGATGGTAAATGTGAGAGGGCTTCCTTTAGGGGTTTACTAAGTCAAAACCACACCTTAGGCCACTTATTCAAGAAACTAGGTCAAAAACAAGCTAAAATGATAACTACACCCCCTGTTATGCTAAAGGCACATATTCTAACCTATCTTTCTATTTGGACCCCTAAATTGAGCCCAATTTATTTACAACTTGTTTTATTCTTAAGAAGATCAGAAGGAAGAACATTGATGTTCCGGTCTTTGCCCATTTCTCTTTCTGGTGAGGTCTTCTAGATCCTTGGTGGGCTTTTCACTTGAAAGTTGAGATGACTTCTCATAGTGTGAATGATAATTTGAGTCCTTGGTCATCTCCTTGTTGGTTTGGATTGTATTAGGAATGATCACGTCTGATACAATCACATATTGAAGAGGAGAAAATACAGTGCAATCCTATTCCACTCTTAGAAAGAATCCAAAGTCTTAAGCAATCTTGGAAAAACTTGATTTGGAAGCAATCTTGTGAATCAATAACAACCAGGAGCGTAAAACAGATTATATATGCTCGAATCAATTGTTAAAAACATTTAATGCAAGAGTCAAATCAGTTTTAAATCAATTAAAACAAATTGAACTAACTTAACAGAATTTTGTTAAGAAAATTCAAAAACAATTGCTTGATTTTTCGAAACAACCGATTGAATGGGTTTGGCAGCAAGGTTAACCAAAGTCAAATAGTTTCAAATTCCTTCCAAAAACCCCTAAGTGTAAAAAAACCGGTTTAAATGACAATTCAACAGGTTGATTTCCCACTTTTCTTTGAAAACACATCTTTTTAAAAAAGGATTAAAATCAAACAACTTTGGATCAAATCTATGAGTGAATTACAAATTCAAACTACGCAAAACCCTAAACCCTAAACCCTAAAACCACACACACAAGCAGCAACAAAGCCTTGAACAAAACTTCAAGAATTTGGAGTCATCAAAGCCTATCTTCAACATTCTCCACTTCCCACTTTCCTTATTTACCAAGACCATTTGGCCAACCATTCGGGGTACTGGATTTCCCGAATGTGGCTAGTTGTGAGAGGCTTTTGCGTTTCCTCACGGATGACGAGGTACTTCTCCTCATTGAAATTTCTACTCATCTGAATGACGGGTCAGACCCCTTCATCGAGGGTGAGGTGATGACATAGGTAGTCAAGATCAATCCCGGGCATGTCAGCTGACGACCACGCAAAAGCATTCATGTTCCTAGAAATCACCTTTGGGATCTTTTCCTCTGCCTCTTTTGGCAATGAAGCTCCAAGCTTGAACTTCTTCCCATTTATCTCTATTTCTCTTACCTACCTCACTGGTCTAGGTTGCCCTTCCCCGTAGGGTACGAGATTTATCTCAATGTCAAGCTCTTCGTGAGTGGTAGCCCTCATATACGTACCTCTTTTGTTCCTCAGGCTACTTTTGTAGCACTTCCGAGCTATCTTCTAGTCTACTTTCATAATGATGACTTTCCCTTTTGGTGAGGGTAGTTTAACTTTCATATGATAGGATGAGGGAATCGCTTTCAACCTGTTCAGTGATGGACGTCCTAAAAGCATGTTATACGAAGAGAGTGCATTAACTACCATGTACCTTACAAGAATGGTCATGGATGTATGCTTATCTGAAAAGGTTGTTTGGAGGTCAGCGTAACCTTGGACCTCCACTTGATTGCTTGTGAATCCTACCAGGCAGCCCTCATAAGGTCGTAGCTGGTCCAGTGGGACTTGTAATCCTAGAAACGTCTCCCAGTACATCACATTGGTCGAGCTCCTGTGATCCACAGTTTGTCTTATGGTGTTGACCGATATGACAATAGGGTCGTCATTGTGAGGAAACACGTCTTCAAAAACCGAGGCTACAAAATATAGAGAGGGGACCATGTTAGACTCGAACTTCTTGGCTTCCAGAGTCATTACAGCTTGGTTGTAACGTTTTCGGCTAAATGCCGAGGTTTCTCCTTCAGAATCCCTCAGAAATAGTGTTAAAATCTCCTAGGATCAGTGTCTCGTGGTCTTTTTCATTGTTCAGATGCCCTTCACTTACAAACTTCATTAATTGGTAGGACAAGGTGAGGCATTGCTCGGTGTCATGACCTTAGGCGCGGTGGAACTCACACCAATTGTCTTTGTGTCCTCCCAACACTCAGTCTGTCTTCTTTTAGGTAACACAACACTCGATGATGAGCAATATATGCGAAACTTGAAACCATGGCTTGGGCACCTCTCCTTTCGTTCCTTCTTTGGTATCGCCTTTTTCGCTAAGTAAGGGACGTATCTCTGGTCGGAGCATCAATTCGTGGATGAATCGGTATTCCTTGGACGGTGGTCTCACCCGCTCTTCTTGTACCTCTTCTGCTTGGGCTGTGAGTTGTTGTTTTTTACTATTGCTGCCTCCTCTGCTTCTATGTGGGTGACTACTCACTCCTTGACCTTGGCCACGGATTCAACTCGATTTCGAATCAGGGAGTCACTAAAAGGGCTTGCCCACATGCCTTTTACGAAAGCGACGACAACCATCTCCTTGTTCGATGTTGGGAGTCAAACTGAGAAGGCGAAATAACGATTTAGGTAGTCTTTCAAGGACTCGCCCTCCCTTTGTCTGATATCAAACAGGTCAGGTAGTCAGGTGGAGGGTCGACTTTGTTGGCTGAAAACTGGTCTTTGAAGATTCGCGAAAACTGATGGAACAACGTTATATGTGCATCTAAGATGCTGCTAAACCAGTGGAGGGTCGTTCCCGTAAATGTTCCCATGAGCATCTTGCAACGAACAACATCTAAGTCGCCTGATATGATCATCTAGGCCCTAAACGCCTTTAAGTGATTCTCAGGGTCCTCCACTCCTGAGAAAGGAGTGATCTTTGAGGTAGGAAAATGTGAAGGTGATACAAGCCGACAGATAACTAAGGACACAACAAGAACTTCCTAAAAGGGTTAGTCATCTCAAGATACAAGGCTAGACCCCACCAAGCCTTGAGAAAGAATCAGCAAAAGAAGAAGAAGTTATAAACCCGAATATCAGAAGTTCTTCCTTTTGGTCTCCTTAAGAAAAATAGAATATGTTTGTAAATAATTTGGGCTCACTTTAGGGGTCCAAATAGCAAAGATAGGCTAGAATAAAGTGCCTTTAGTATAATATGGGGTGTAGGTAGCATTTTAGCTTGTTCCTGGCTGTTTTGGAAGGCATTTTGACCTAGTTTCTAGAAGGACAAACCTAGGATGCGGGTTTGACTAAGGCCCCCATTTTAGCCCTTCCTAACTTTACTAAAACATTTGAAATCGAATGTGATGCTTCTAATATAGGCATTGGGGTTGTTCTCCTTCAAGATGGTCACCCCATAGCTTATTTTAGTGAGAAACTCAAGGGCAGTCATGTCAACTACTCCACCTATGATAAAGAACTTTATGCTCTTGTAAGAGCCTTGCAAAATTGGCAACATTATCTTTTTCCAAAGGAGTTTGTGATACATAGTGATCATGAATCCCTCAAATATTTGAAAAGCCAAAGCAAGCTTAAAAAGAGACATGCCAAGTGGGTGGAGTTCCCTGAGCAATTTCCTTATGTGATCAAACATAAGCAAGGTACTGTATGATTTAAGTGTGGAGGAGGAAAATTATAATTTAGGTTTTTATCTTTTGTTTTTTGGGTTTGAGTTTGAGTTTTTTTTTTTTGCTTTCGTTTTAAAAAATAAAATAAATAAGGATTTTATGATCGTCTAATGGATGACATATTTCATAATTCTTGCAAATCTTGGTTTCTTGATCTATGTTGTTTGGATTTCCTTAAAATTTGAAAAATAAGGTGGTTATGAGAAGTTTTGGGTTGAATCTTTTGAGCTAGACGGTCTTGTTAAGGTTGTGAATATTATAGTCCTGTTAAGCATATGATAGTGTCTTTCTGCATAAGTGTTGAGTGTAAATACAAACCCTAAACACTTGAGAGTTAGAGAGTGTCTAGTGAAGTTTTGTCAATTTTGATTCATCTTTTGATTTCAATTATAGGAATTTCCATTCACATTTTTCTTAATTCCTTAATTTCTTGAAATGATATCATGTCTATCATTATGCGTTCGTAGAATTTGCTATTTATTATTTGCACTATTTTTCTTTTTTCTTTTTATTTTTTGAGTCCGTAGAGTGTTTTATCCAGGAGTGCAAAAGGATAAGTGTGGGGATATTTGATAAACATAACTTTATTCACACTTATTAACTTTAATCATAAATAATTGAAATATAATAATAAATAAATTCATTGTTTTAATTAATATTATTCTAATTGTGTTTGTTTTGGTCTTAATTATTATTTATGTTAATTATGTATTTTTAATCCAAGTTACTTCTTTTAAATCAAAATCGTTTGTTGTTTTATACTTCAAGGATATCTCAACCTGTATATTATAATCTTGACTATTCTACACTCAAGTTCAAGACTGACTAACTAAATATTTTTCTTAAAAATTCTTTTAATTTGTGAGTTAGCTACTAATTCATCAAAACTTTCTTATACAAAATAAAATTATACAAAAGTGAAAGTTTTAGTTTATAAAATCTGCTGAAAACAAACATTTTATCCGTTCAAAAGACGAAACACTCGTGTTCTATATACATTAAATAGTTTCACTATCTGTCCAATGTGGTTCTTGAAAAAATAAGGTTCAACCACTATAATTTTTTAGATGTCATGGTGAGGGGTGACACCTCTATTAGAAATGGATAATGATATATTTATTTTTATAAATTATCCTATGCAGTTCACAAACTATCATTTTTCAATTGAAATACCTAAGAAGTTCTCAAATTATCATTTTTCATTTCAAATAGAAGTGGTAGCAAGTTGTGCTACACAATACCACTTATAGTGTAAAAGTACGCCTTACTGCCACGCTAGAGTTACAAATTAGCGCTACCTAGCTCGGCAATCTATGCACTTTGTCAGCGGAAAGTTGGGGGTGGGAGAGTGAGAGTGTGAGAATAAAGTGTGAAAAAAGTGAGTGTGTTTGGATTAGGGTATGTTAGAGTGGATGTGTGAAGAAAGTTTATTGAGATACGTGAGTGATGTGATGGTTGTAAGAGTATTTTAAATTATTTTGAATAGGGTAAATTGTAAGATTACAAGTTTACCCTTATATATAAAAAAAAAGAATAAATAATTATTAATTTTGTGCATATTTTAGTTAATTAAAATAATTTAAAGTTTCATTTATAAATAAAAGAAAAAAATATACAATTCAAATAAATAATTAAATATAATTTTAAATGTAAGTATAATTATTATTTTTCATTTTATTAATTTAAATTAATTTTGTTACTTAGTTAATTTATTTAGATAATTTTAAGGTTATTTATGATTCTTTAAATTATGTTATGTTATATATATATATACACAAAATTATTATTAATAATAATTTTCATTATAAATATTATTTCATGAAGGACATATCTTTTCATCTCATTCCACTCTCCTTTCTCTTCAATTATAAGAGAATCCTAAATACCCTCAACTTTCCATTCACCCTCACCCTCAACCTCCCCCTCAAATAGAAGCAAACAAGGGTGACACCCATTCATCCCACCCTCAACCTCCATCACCCCCAAAAGTAAACACACTAAGATATTCTTATAACTGTTGGATGTGGGCCTCAAAAAGCGAAAGATGGACTCTAACCAATGAGATGGACTCTAAAATTTCAATAATGAAGAGGGTTAGATACGGAATTTCCAAGTTTTATAAAATTTTAATATGTCAAATATGAATTGTTTTTATTTTATTTTAAAATATTTTATTTGAATAAGCTAATTTAAATTTATTAAATTTTATTTTTTAAAATCAATTACCATCTATTATATAAATTTATTTTAATATTAAATAGTAGTTAATAAATCAAACACATTACTATCATATGTTTTCAGTTAATTATATTTCAACCCAAAAAAATTATTATTATTAACAAAAGAGGAGAAAACAAAAACATTCACCAGAGACCAAATAAAAACCATGGTAAATTAAAAAAAAATCTAAATTTTTATTATCTCAAAGTGATTTTTCAAGAATTGTTCACTAATATAAGAGTACAATATTTCAAACCAACGAAAATATTTTAAATTTATTTAGCTCAAAAAATCCAAAAATATTGCTTTTTCTCTTCTTTGATATATATTCTTTAAAATTATTTAAATTTGAAATGAAACATTAAAAAAGTAATTTTTTTTTTTTTGAATCTATCACTGTCGATTACATAAAGTCATATTTATATAAGAAAATGTTGGATGATGAAAAACTTAACAAGGAAAACGACAAATGCAATTTTCTATGGCATTACACCTTCCACTGGCTAAGTTTCCATGCTTTCTGACACAATCACTGTCACACTTGCTTTCTTGACAATCCTCATTCAACTTCTCATCACACCTTCCTGCTTCTACTACTTTCATTGATCCTTCATTTTCTACATCACAAACACAATATTTAATACTAAACCACCAATCTCAACTTCATAAATTTATTCATAACAAAAGTGAATTTAAAGGATTAGTAAGCACAATATAATGAGTAGATCGAATGAGGAAAATAAAACATACCAATCTCAATGGCAAGAACAAGTAGCAAGATCAAAACTGAGGTGACGAGCTTCATGTTAAATGATCTTTGAGTAATGTTAAGTTGGTGACTCTGTTCAATACTGCAAAATATCTTTTTGATGGGTTGAAGTGAAGTTTTATTGAAATATATATACTAACATTATCACACATATTCATAAAAGCAATCAATTTAATTGATTTTTTAAAATTAACTAGTGCGCTCTATTAATCTTAAATATTAATTATTATTTTTTCTTAATATTCATTAATACAAATCATAAATACTCATTAAAAAAACGTAAAAATACTAATACTAATATACTATTATATACTAATACTAATATACAAACATATACTAATACTAATATACTAATATGTACTAATATACTAATACTAATACTAACACATATGCATATATTAGATATAATTATAAATTTTGACATCGGTATAATTCATTAACAATGTACATGAAGAAACTAATATATAAAAAAAAGTACAAGACCACAAAAGCATTGTTAAAAACTATTAAATAAATATTATTTATAAAAAATAATAATTAATCAAATATTGAGTAAATTAAATATTATTTTAAAAATTAAAAAATTATTAATATATAAAATAGTTTCTATTATTAATAAAAAGTCTTTAAATTTATATTTAGTTAATTATTGAAATTAAATAGAGTTTATCTTCCTTCACAATCTGATTTTTTATTATTTAATTTTATAATTAATTTATGTTATGCATGGAAAATGGTGACTTAAAGTTTTGATCCTAGTTATTGTTAGCTTTGTACTTTGTTGTTATAATAAAGATTATTAAAGTACAATTATAATTAATATCTTTTGTTCCACATTTTTTTTTCAGAATAAAGATATAATTAATATTTAATAAATGTTACTGTTATTATCTTTTTCTACATATTTTATTCGTCGTTTCCTTTTACTAATGGAATTTCAAAAAAAAAACAGAAAATAATTCCTACAGCATATTTTAATCCAAAAAAAATAAAAAATGTTAAAATAGAAAGTTGTAGATATCTCCGGTATATTCATATCAATAACCGTTCATTTAATATAATATTTAAAGACATATAAAAATTAGATAATAAATTTCCGTTTAATATTATATTATATTTAAGACACATAAATCAGACCATAAATCGGTTATATGTTACTGTTATAAAATTCATTTATATCTCATGATAACCACTCAATGTTTTTCTTAATAGACCGAGTCCAACAAGACCTGTTAATAGGTGATGACTCTCTCAGTAAGGAGACCTCTTCCTACCTAGTTTTCTGTTTCTCCTTTCCTTTCTCACTTAACTTTCTCTTCCAAATTTAATCTATTTTAAAATTTAAATTTGATCGCACTACGCTCAATTGAGGCTAGAGATCCTTTATTTTCTATTTTTTTAGGATTTAGTAAAAAAAAAAAATGGTGAGATCAATTAAGAGTAAGTAATCCTTTCAACCTATTTTGACGATGTTCAAAATATCCACATTAATACAATACCAATATATATTATTTTATCATAAATTTTGTATGTTTCCTTATAACTTGTTATACTTAAAAGAAATGCAAACTTTCATACATGACCATGATTAAAAAATAAAGTATATATGTTTACATAAGCACAATTTTAAAATAAAAATAATAATTCGTCATATTGACTAAATTAAATATTATTTTAAAAATTATAAAATTATTAATATATAAAATAACTTTCATTATTAATAAATAGTCTTTAAATTTATATTTAATTATTACTAAAATTAAATAGGATTTATCTTCTATCACAATCTGATTATTTTATTATTTAATTTTATAATTAATTTTTGTTATACATGGAAAATGGTGCTTAAGATGTGATTGTTACTATCACATTTTTTTTCTGGAATAAAGATAATTAAAAATAATTATTATTTAATAAATGTGACTGTTACTAACTTTCTAAATAATTTATTGGTCGTTTCCTTTTATTAATGAAATTTCAAAAATAAAAAATTGGAAAATAATTTTTAGTATATATTTTAATAAAAAAAATTCAAAACATACCCCAATTTATTCTCGCTACATCATTTTTTTATGAGGAATTTTATTTTCTACTAGATGTAGTATGCTGTTGTATTGCATATTTATCAGGAGTGATGTTATTTGTATAAGAGATAAAACATTCTTTAAATACTTCAAATTTATTCATTTCATTATTTATTGAAAAAAAAAAGTTAGTGTTCAAATATAAAAATGGACTTAAGTATAGTCTTCACACAAGTCCTCTCATCACACAACTGCATTTTCTAAGACGCATCCTCCATTATTTTGCCATCTTAATTATACTCTTGAATCTTCAGAAATAAACCATAAAACGATTATTATGTATGTGTGGTTTCAAACTTAATAAATTAAAATGATTCTGTTTTTTCAAAGTTTTTTCGTCATCTCATCATAATTTGACAATAGTATATATTTGATTATGATTTTTTTAAAATAATTAGAAAAAAATATTGATTAATACAAATGCAAAATGAAAATAGAAAATTCTTGGTCTATAACATTAGTTAGTTGCATAAGATTGCTTTCTCAGATAAAAAAGATACCGTTATCTAGCCATGGGTGGAGGATAACATCCTAAATAAAAAATAATCTTAAGTTTAATATCAAAAAGAGCAACAACAATATTATTAAATTTTTAATTACTCCATATACTCACAAGCCAATTGTTTGTCCTTGGCAACGAAGGCCATTTGCTAAGCTAATACTAACATGTCATGGTATAACTTTTAAACCTTTTATCGAACTTCCATAAAAAAGGTGAAGGTTTCTAGCACTATAATTTTGTAGGTCCTTTGTGGTGATGAGGGGTGGACACCTCTAATAGAAATGGATAATGATATATTTATTTTTATAACTTATCTTATGCAGTTCACAAACCATCATTTTTCGATTGAAATACCTGAGAAGTTTTCAAATTATCATTTTCCATTTGAAATAGAAGTGGTAGCACTTTGGTCTAAAATAGTAAGTATTCCAACACCTTAATGCCTCCGCTAGAGTTACAAACTAGCGCTACCTAGCTCGGCAATATTATGTACTTTGTCAGCGGTTTATAAATACTAAGATCTTCCTTTAACTGTTGGATGTGGGCTTTCAAAAAGCGAAAGATGATTGAAGTTATGTGCAGGAGCAAGAAAGTTGCAACAAAGCATTTACGAGATTAACAAATCTTTTCCGAAACACTACTTTTGCATTGCATGCCACAAACTCAAACATAATATCATTTTCCAGATTAACAAAAACAACCCTTTTAAAACAATACTTTTTTTTGCTTTTATAAAATTCAATAATTAAGAGGGTTAGTTACGAAATTTCTAAGTTTTATAAAATTTTAATATGTTAAATTTGAATTGTTTTTATTTTATTTTTAAAATATATCAATTACCATATATTACATAAACTTATTTTAACATTAAAGAATAATTAATAAATCAAACACATTACTATCATATGTTTTCAGTTAATTATATTTCAACAAAAGTTTATTATTATTAACAAAAGAGAAGAAAACAAAAACATTCACCAGACACACACGAAATAAAAACCATGGTAAATTAACAAAAAAATCTAAATTTTATTACATCAAAGTGGTTTTTAAAGAATTATTGACTAATATAAGAGTACAATATTTCAAACCAACAAAAATATTTTAAATTTATTTAGCCCAAAAAATTCAAAAATATTGTTGTTGCTCTTCTTTGTTATATATTCTTTAAAATGATTTAAATTCAAACATTCTAAAATAAAAAAAAATAAAAATTCCTATGTATTACTTGCAGTGCAAAATTTAACATGACGTAGATACTTTACAATATACAATTTCTAATTATATGAATGTATTATCTCCTAATTCTACTCTTTATTCCTCTCTATCTACAATTCATTTTCACTCCCACATAATTTATTTATGAGATCATTATATTCATCACCACCAACCAAAAAATAGAGGTAGTTCAAAATCAAACATAATAAACATAAATATTTTAAATATTATGGATCCCAACTTGTTTCGCAAATCACAAACTGATCTTTGATCTTTTACGAGAGGCTTAGTAAATATATTTGTTAACTAACAATGTGGAAGAGATATGTGATGGACTAATTATCCCGACGGCTTGCAACTTTTCTCGTACGATGTGATAGTCTAAGTCTATCTCGATATGCTTTGTACACTCATGAAATATAGGATTTGTTGAAATATGGAGTATTGCTTGGTTGTCACAATATAGAGGTGTAGGCATGCTAATTGGAACCTTGAGTTCTCGGAAGATATAACATAACCATGTTAGCTCCAGACATGCATTTTCCATGGCCCAATATTCTACTTCAGTAGATGACTTTGATTCGTTGGTTTTTCAGTAAGAGTGAGTTTTAAATTTTCCTCCATGGGGAACTTTTGCGGTTTTACCCTAGTTAGACCTCGATCGTCTGAAATATCCAATGTATATTTTCTTTGAGACATAAAATTGCCATGTTCAGATCGAGAAAATTCAATTAGTATGAATAGAAAATAACTTTCAGAAAAAATTGGTTGGAAAACTAAGTGGAACAACTAAACAAGTCCTAGACTCTTTATATTCCATGCAAAAACATTGTTTGGAAAATTGTGTGTACCAACCAAACAAGTCATAAACTATTCTTATTCTCTAGTTAGCTTTATTATTTTAATATTTAACATAATTAATACTTTAAATACAAATTTCTAAGAATTCTCTAAACCATTATGAATTTCTTTTTTGATGCATGTTCTAATGAATCATATCTTTGACTTTTATAATTTTACAATGTAATTTGCTTATACACTTGCATTTTTATGAGTAAGTGGCTTATATTTTTCTTAGAAAGTGGCTTTTATCAATTCTCTTGCTACACAAAATACAACCACCATACTAACTTATCATTTTAACGTTTGAGTGTTTATAATAATAATAATAATAATAATAATAATAATAATAATAATAATTATTATTATTATTATTGTGGTTTTGAATGTAGATAAGAGAAATCACGTGGGATTGTCAAAAACTGTGACTTAAGTAGGTGGAGATTTTTTTTTTTTCTAGTTAATTTGTCTTATTGTAACCTAACTTAAAATAGGCATAATGAATCCTACATGGTTATCCCATGTTCATAATATTTTAATTGATAAAACCTTCATTCAGAATTTTACCTTAGTTGTTTAAGGATGCTAAATTGTAATCATAAAGCAACTTATAAAGGAAATCAAAATGAAACATTAAAAAAGTAATTTTATTTTCTTTGAATCTATCAGTGTCGATTACATAAAGTCATATTTATATAAGAAAATATTGGATGATGAAAATTTTAACAAGGAAAACGACAAATGCAATCTTCTATGGCATTACACCTTCCACTAGCTAAGTTTCCATGCTTTCTGACACAATCACTGTCACACTTGCTTTCTTGACAATCCTCATTCAACTTCTCATCACACCTTCCTGCTTCTACTACTTTCATTGCTCCTTCATTTTCTACATCACAAACACAATATTCAATACTA
>Ga0123342_1007271_pt1 | contig 14725 bp, 6 predicted proteins | sample Turbeawhitnodule_FD_89960 | JGI IMG/M metagenome (GOLD analysis project Ga0123342, IMG submission 89960) | Root nodule microbial communities of legume samples collected from Mexico - Turtle bean Mexico white nodule | ecosystem: Host-associated > Plants > Roots > Nodule | place: Mexico: Nepantla...
GGGTTGAGGGAATCACCAATCACTGACCGGTTTACTAGCTCCCTCAGGCCACTCTCGTGCACGATTCCCTGAGATGTGCTCATGCGAGGTCCATGCGTAACGCTCTCGCTGGGAACCTCAGTCTCAGTTTAACTGCGTGTAGCACGAGACCCCGATGACCATGCACCTGATGACTGATCAGTGCTCTATTGCTTCTCGCGTTCTACCTCCAGGCGTTCATCTGAGAACTGGTCTGTTGGTGGCCACTTGGTCACTGACCACCGATCACCGTCCTGGGTGATCTGTCCCCTGACTTCTCTGCCGCCCGATCTACCGGTGGTCACTTGGTTACTGACAACCGATCACGTTCACCCTGGTCTATCTGTCACCTGGTCCACATGTCACACTGCGAATGGTCCACGTGGTTGTCTGCTGCTGACGTCATCGATTACCGATGACCGACCGGATCATCAACCATACCACATGTACTAAAAAAATCTCTTATTGTAAATGAAAACAGTTTTATTATTGTAAATTCACCAATGAATATGAATATCAATACCGTCTAGCACAAACAATATTTACACAGCAGAAACGTGAAATTGGTTGAAAGAGTCTTCTTCTATGACATGAGAAATAAAAAAGATAAAAATGTTTGCTTGTAAATTTTAGTTTGAGATATTATTAAGAATGCCAAATCCAAATTTTCAATAAGCAAGTCATCAATCATCACCATTATTAAGATGGAGGGATGCACGGTTCACGCAAAAAAGAAAGGGTGGAGGTCTTTTTTTTTTTTCTCATTGGTGAAAAAAAAGTTCAATGGAGAAGAGAAAGCCACGTGAACTCCTACACATTTACATTTTTACCCTCAATATAATGAAAGATAAATAAAATCATTTAATTTTTTTAATTTTATTTCAAATAAATCCTCCATACTCAACTAAATAATAATAATAATAATAATATAAAGTATTATTAATACTAATAATATAAATATTAAAATAATAATATTTAAAATTAATTTATAAAATAATAATAAAATTATAAATAATAATATTTACTAAAATAAATCTTTAAAATAATTTTAATAAATAATAATAATATTATTATTAACTTTTTTAATTTAATTTAATTTATATTAAATATTAATAATGTTATTAATAATAATACTTTTAATAAAATAAAAAAATACCTGTATACCTAAATATATAAATATATTTATATAATTATAATAAAAAAAGTATTATTAATATTAATAATATAAATGTTAAAATAATAATAATATTTCAGATTAAAATATAAAATAAAAATAAAATTATAAATAATAATTTTAAGATTTTTCAAAGTGTTTAATCGATTATGCGTGAAAAAACACATATGACTTAATTGATTATGTCCTAAAAAATAGTTGATAATTGATTAAGAAAACAACATAATCGATTAACCTCTATTTTTAGGAGGATAATCGATTATGTGGTGTGTGTTAAAATAGACACAATCGATTATGCTATTCAGATATTCAACATAATCGAATGGGTTCTTTTTTTAAGGGAAGACATAATCGATTAGGCTCTTAAAAACAGTGGATAATCGATTATGTTATTCTTTTTAAGGTAAAAGCATAATCGGTTATGTTAATTTTTTTTTCCAAATTTTCCATTTTTTTTATGATTTTTCCTTTAATTTTTTAGGTTTTTTGTGTGTGTTTTTTGTTCTAATCTAATATTTTGTTTGTATTAATTTTTAAAAATATTAAAAAACATTTTTTTTCTTATTTGTCAAATTTAATAAAATATATTATTTGAAATTATAAGCTATTATTTTAGTAATTTTATTTATATTTATTATTCAGAATTCAATTATAGTTATATATTTATAGTAATCTAGATTTTGATTTATTAATAAGAATAAAAAATCTATTTAAATATTTAAATTCTAAAAGTATAAAGAATAAAATTTAATTATATATTATAATAATCTAGTTTTTTATTTATTAATGAAAATACAAAATCTATTTAAATATTTAAATTCTAAAAATATAAATAATAAAATTCAATTGACATAGTAATTCAGATTTGATTTTATTAATGAAAATTTGAATATTTAAATTCTATAAATAAAAATAATAATATAATTACTTTATTAATGTAATTATTAAATTTTTGTTTTATTATTGAGATTCATTTTAATATTAAAAATTTAGAATAATTATATTTATTTTATATTACACTATTGAATACTGGTTTAAATTAAAAATATTTATGGAATTAATTTTTATAAATATTTTATTAATAAGAATCCATTTTAATAATTTAAATTTAAAAATTATAAATATTTGTTGTGATGAAAATTCGTTATTTTATACTAGATATTTTTCAGGTTGAATATTGTTAAAATTATTTAATATTCAGATTTTCATACTATTAATTATTATTTAATATTTTATTTTTTTATTTCTTTATACAAGAGTAAATTTGTAATTTTATAATTTACACAATTAAAAATAATTTAAAATATTTTTACAACCATCACATGAGTCACGTATTTGAGATCCAGTGTAACATATCTCAATACCACACTCACTTTTCTTCACACTTTCCTCTCAAATCCTCACACTTTCACTTTCTCACACTCTTCAATGCAAACTTTTCACTTTCCAATACAAATAAAACATAAGTGATTTGAGATTAATAATGTGATAAAATATTGTGAATGAGATAGCGTATATAATTTTTTGTAATTTCATAAAAAGGGTCCGATTTATTAAGTAATAAAACACTGTTTTGAAAAGTATTTAAAAAATATAATCCTATTTGAAATGTAAATATTTGTTAGGACGTGTTAAGAGGGTTATTATTTTCAAACACATGTGATTTGCAGTGTCAGATGTAGCTCTAGTAGATAGCTCCAGTTGTCAGAAGTAAAATAAGATTATGTATTTTTTAGAAAGTTAGATGCTGCCATTAAAAAATGGCCAAACTTAAAAAATCCTTCACCAAAGACAGTACATAATCTTAGCAGTTAGCACTACAACAAATGAGAACAATTTTTTTGTTTCCTCAGTAACAAAATAAGTGGAATAATAGTAGAAACCGATCAGAATCAAATTTTAATGCCAATCAAACTTTTACTCGCAAAGGAAAATAAGACAACAAAAATGGAACAGAATGCACAAAGCACAAAGCCATGTGGTAGGAGGTATTGGACAACACACTTTGTTTTTCTTCTTTAGTTTTGAGTAAAATCTCCCTTCTTCGGCATTCCACACCAGAGACAGCTTCAAATCAAATGTTTGGTTCAGCTTCTTCAATCTTTCTTGAAGTAAAATCGCCAATAGTAATTTCAAAAGTATAGGACACCAAAATACACAGTCCAAACTCTCTCATAATCGAAGTCTACTAGAAGAAGTTTTTCCATATAGGTTGGCATAGACAATCCTTGTTCTTAACACTAGAACCATGCATAGGCCTGCTGCAAGAACGCATAATGCTGACATGATCATGGAAGTTAGGAAAAAGCATACGCTACCTTCACATTTCAGAGACTCAGAAGCATTTGGCAAATGCAACAGCCATGATCCCATACTTTGGGGATGTTGTTTCTCTGCTTCAGAATCATAGATGGTGCTGGCAATGAGACTAGAGAAGACCAGTGTTCCTGCGGGGTTTGCCAGAGTAATGAAATTGTACAGTGCACCAAAGTTTCTCAGACCAAACAACTCAGAGGCAGTGGCTGGAACAATTGCCCAATGAGCCCCGTAACCAAGTCCAACCAGTAAAGTGCCAACATACATTGCCCCTGGCCATCCCATACCAATGAAAAAATGCCCGATAGTCATAATGAGTTGAAATACAGCCAATGCAATTGGTCTTGGATACGCATGATCTCTGCTCAAGTAAAAACATGATGGGATTTCAAATTAAATGAGATGTTAAGGAGACATCTAACACATAAATATAATAAGCTGAATTAAACATGCAATGAGTGTAAAAACTGGTTTTTTACCTCACAACAAGCTCAGATATGTAACCTCCTCCAACACGGCCAAGGAAGTTCCAAATACTGACCATGGAGACAAATATATGTGCATTGTCATATCCTAGAGATTGGCTGATCTGACCCAGATTGTCAATTACAGTCAACCCGGATCCAGAACCCATGATCATGGAAATGAAAAGAAGCCAAAAGTCTGCTTTGATCAATGCTTGCATCAAGGTGAAATCTTCCCCTCTGTGTGGTCCCCTCCTCCTCTTAACCCTCACTGCTCCTACTGCAGCTGCTTGGAGCAGTCTTTGTTGTAGGTGCGCTATACGTTTCTGCCTCTCTGATGCAGGGAGCATGTCCACTTCCTTAGGCTTCTCATCTTCCAACTCACTCAATATTACTTCCTCAGAATCCGACTGAGATTTCCCTGGATCTTTATTCTGTGGTTCTGGAAGAAGGGACTCTTCTTCTGGATTTCTTTGCTCAGGGCCAAAACTCAATATAATGGGAATAACAATTGGGATAACAAGGATCAACAAGAGAATAACTGTGAATATAGAGATTACAGTTTCACTCACTTCAACTAGATCTTGGACAACCATGACTCCCAACAAATAAGCAGCCAATAGGAGGCACACACCATACACAAATGTGAAGCATTTTCCATCCGATGGCCGGACTTGTTTGTGACCCCCAACAGGCCTCACAAGGAACATAAGGCCTATACCTACTAATGCTGGACCAACAGCAACCATAAATATTAATGATGCCTGATTAGGGGCATGAAACAATGCATATATCTGTGATAAGATTGCACCACTCAACCCAGCAAAGCCCTTTAGAATTCCCACCACAGGACCCCGGCTTTTGGGGAAATTTTGTACACAAGACACCAGAGAAACTGTGTTAAAGTAGGTTTCACCATTTGTTCCCACAAAGATAAGAACACACATCTGCATGACAATAACCATTCATCACTTAAGTTGGTATTGTAGCCAATAAATACATCTCTTGAAGAAATAAAGGTGCTATGCTGATTTCTTTTGATTATATTGTTATGAAATGTATATTTTCATCATAAAATGTTAACAAGAGTGATGGATAGTTTTATTAAATGAAGCTCCTGAAACATCAAACTATTACATATCAATAGTACACATAAGCGCATCTCCATCCTCCCTTCTTAGTCAGGGTCATTACTACGGTCCAAACTCTGTATTTGTAAAACAACTTTTCAATTTCAAGTAGTATCTTGCAAGTTTGATACATATCATAAAAGAATTATAATAAGAAATATAATATAGCAACTTTGTCTGGCGTTACTAAAGATTAATGCATATACATGTTCCCAAGAGCAGCACGCCAAAGAACACAACAAAACAAAAGGAATAATAGAATAAATAACCAAAAGGTAGATCAATTATGTAAGTTGTCTCTTTGTACTAATTGTTAGAAATTTTGGCTAAGCTTCGGCATCACGTCACATGTTCGTTCATATGGGAAACAACTGACGGCCAAATTGAGTAGGGTGAAGTTTCATTAATTAGGACAAAGATTTTTACAAAACCAAAACTTCTCAAATTAAGTGTTTAGTATTGCGCAAAACCTTTCCACAATGTTCTTGTACCCAGTGGCAACGTGCCAAATATTTCATACTTCGTTTCATAATTTTAAAAGCAGACGGTGACCCATCATCACGGTGGTATATTCATGGAAAAAATAAAACCAGAAAAAGATGACATAAAAAACAAAGACAGATGAGAAAGGGAAAACACCAAGCTATTCGATTCTGCCAACAACCGCGTCCTTTCACTTTTCAAGTTCAACAAACAGAGAAACAGTCCTTTTTGCGCACATTCTTTTACCCAAAAGCTTAAATTTTAACACATACCTACCAAAATCAACCACATGTTAAAATTCAACCTTTTCAAAACAGAATGCTCAGAATAAGAGGAATCAAGCCGAATTACGCCCGATGATCCACTAAACCCACTTCCCTCAGTAAGATTAAAAAAAATGATATTATGGTTGATTCTGGATAACACGAAACCAAGGATCAACGAATCAAAGGAAATGATAAGTAGAAGAAACACGTACAGAAACAAACATTAAAGTCAGACATAAAAAATTTCAAGTTCATGACTCATGGTAAATTTAAAGTTGCACAAAACATCAATTATCTGATTCATGAAAATCCAAAAGAGTATATGTAAGTGGGGCTATCCACTTACACACAATCGTGTTACTTCAAACCCAATTTCAAAGAACGAAATCGAGAGAGAGAGAGAGAGAGACAATATGTCAAGATTGATAGTAACAATACAACACCCTCCTCCAAATCAAAAAGCCTGGTCACACATGACATATCAAAATGATAAAGAAGTAATAGTCCAAAAAAGGAAGAAGAACAAGAAGAAGAGCGAAACTTACAGCCCACAAAGGCAAAACCGGAACTTGAGCTGTTACAACCAACCAGACCCAGCCATAGCCGATGAGGTTCAAAGCAGCACCGACAAGGAGAGCACCCCAGATGGGTAACAACTCACAGAGCAACCCTGTCATGAAGCCGACGGCGTCGCCGAGGTCCTTGGCCACACCCAACATGGCGAGCTGCTTCTGGTTGTAGCCGAGGGAGCTCTTGATGACCGGTGATATGCTCCCAAAGAGGTAGCCGATACCCGCCCACGACTGCAACCACATTGCGGCCACGAACACCAGCCATCGGCTCTTGTAGAACAAGGACAGCTTCTCCTGTAAGACCCCCATCGCTGATCATTCACCAACCAAAGACCCCTTTGTCCTTCTTCTTCTTCTTCTCCTTATTCTTGTTGTTGTTGTTCCGGGTGCTTCGTGTTTTGGTTTTGTGATCGTAGGAAGAGGAGGATCCTGATATGGTGGAAGAGAAATAGATAAAGCAGAGGCAGAGGAGAGAGAAAGAGAGACACACACAGCGACGAAATTGGAAGGTGGACCAATAGATTGAGCTGGCACGCGGGTTATTCTATTACATATAACTATGATTTTTTACCCCCAATATAACCAATTTTTAAAACAAAATTAAGCAACCACTGAATGTTTACACAGATAAACCTTCGAAAATCAATCCCAGTGTCCAATTTGTGTTCTTCTAGCCCATGGCGGCACCGGAAAATCGATTCAAATTTGACTATCTCGAAGTGGAAGTCTAATTTGGATTTTTTTTTCTTTTGTTGCTTTTACATTTAAATATAAATAAAAAATATATTTTAAAAATAATTTGATAATTTTAATTAGTAATTATATATTTTATATAATTTAAAAGTATTCTATAAAGTTTATAATCATTATTTTTAAATAATAATGAAGTGGTTATAATGAATAGTTAATAATACTTAACTTTAATTTATGAGTATTCTGAAAAGTATATATAAAATATAATTATGAATAATAATAATTAATTATTCTAAATTATGTTAACATAAAATTTATAACAAAATAAAAAGTATTAAAGGTTTATTTTAAAATATGAAATTTAAAATGTTGATTTAAGTTTTTGTATAATGAATTAAAAAAAATTGAAACATTTTTAAAATAAATTTTTTAAATGTTTATTTGTATAAATTTTATACAAAAAAATAAAGTAAAATAATTAATATTAATGGAATAATTATAAATGTTTTTATTATTTATAAATTTTTTAATTTTAGAAAAGTTATATGTTATTAATATTAATAATGATTTATATAAAATTTTAATAGAAATAAATCTTACTAATGATAATTAATATTTATTATTTATTTAAAATATATGAATTCAATTTAATTTTTTATAAATATATTTATATAAATTATTTTTAATAATATAATTTATTATTAATAGTAGAAATAAATTTTCACTAATAATTGAAATTTGGATGTGATGGAAACAAAATTAAGATACAATTAATACAATAAAAAAGAAAATAAATATTGAAGTTTAAGGACATTATATAATTTAATATTTTTATTTTTTCACTTTGTTGTACTAGTCACAAAGCATGCAGTTTATTGTGATCATTAATAAATATTTGTTAACATTTCAGTCTTGTGAGGTTTACTTTACATAAAAGAAGATATTTTTGAAATATTTTACCCCAATCCAAGGCTCAAACATCTAGGCTCTAGGCTACATCGTTATCAAGTTTTATTTTAACTTTTTCGTGGATGACCTACCATTTAAAACTTGAAAAGGACAACAATAGTACATTTTGAGACTTCTTTTTAATCTCAATAAACTAAGACTTATCACCATTTAGATGAGATTAGTCAAAATAAATGTGTTAGAACACCATTTTTATTGGCTGAAAATAAGTATATTTTGACACATAACCATTAGGAATCTCACTAATAGATGGATCTTAGACATAACTAATGAACAAAACTCAAATAAGTTATTGATCTAGTTGAAGTGATGAACTTATAGTGAAAAACATGTCATGAAATATTATTGAGAGAACAAGAAAATGTGTTGAATTTGAATTTTTGGATGAGTGGTAACTAAAGTTATATTATAAGCATAGTGAGTCAACCTGGATCATTGAAATTGTTGGTGTAATAATGGTCTTACATTAGTGGAGAAAATCTTAATTTAATAATTGAATACGAATTGGAGTGAATAATATTGATATTTAATTCATATAAATGGGTTGAGTAATTAATTGAATTGGTTAATTGTTCAAATATAGATCTAATCTTTAGAGAACTATGATTTTCATATTGTTTAGTTGTTTGAGCCACTACACGAAGGGTTGAGAAAGAAAAAGTAAAAAAGAAGACTCTCTTTCTTTGTTGTCTAGAGAATAGAATTCCCCCTCCCTCTTTCTAGTTTTGTAAGAAAAATTATAAAAGTAAAAATAAGCATAGTTGTTCCTTGTAATTTTGTAAAGACATAAGTGCATAAGTCAACTTCCAATTGGACTTTTTCTTAAGGATAAAAAAACCCTACAAATCCTAGTTAACACACGACCAACCAAGGAGAGTACGCCATTAACTTTACATTCAAGCCTGAGCACATATAAAGGCTTAAAAACACATCATTTTACTTGATGAGGACATTCAAGCACTGGTGTGCATATTTTCCTTCACAAGTGCAGTTGAGTTTTCATTTGTAGTTTTAGTCCCACATCCATTGATTTGTAAAGTGCAAGAGGGCTCCAACATCTATATATATAGCCCATTGTCTGTGGTAAATTTCACCTTCAATTGAATAAGAATTGGGTTGCAAAATGAATGCACTCTTATTCTTTGAGGTCTCCAAAATTGGAAGTATTCTTTTAAAGGATCTTCTCCAAGAAATCTTTCTTGGAAGAGGAACCCTAGTTCTAGGATTTTCTATTGTATGTTTTAGTCTAGTTTTACGATCTAGTTGATTTTGGTTTCTTTCCTTTCTTAGATTTGAATTTCTGAATCTTCAATGTTTTTTAGAATTGTTTTAGTCATTTAGAAGTCATCAACTCATTAGAAGTAGACCTAAAATTTGCAAATTTTTCTAAGCTGAAAAACATGATTGTTGAATGCATTACTACTAGTTTTTCTTCTTTCTTTTGAGTTCTTCTTTATTTTTATTTCAAACAAATTCTACATTTTTCTTCAAACATATAAACATTGAGTGTTGAGAGCTCTTTGAACTACTTCTTTCAATTTAATTGAACATAACTTGTACATTTGCTAGTTGAATTGGAGTAAAATTGAATATAGTTTTTTGAATTTTCACAAAATTGAAATAAAAATAAAAGATATGGCCTCATGAACAAAAAAAAATGGGAAAGTAAAATGAAATAGACTTGGCCGAATCATAGAGGTAAAAAGAAAAGGAATATGACAATTCACAACACAAACCACACTCTTAGATGCATAAACTTACATTTCTAGTTGATTTGATTTATTTGTGAAGAATATTTGAGTGAACTTGCTTCTTTAATTTCCATAGAATTATTCCATAGGTACATTTTGAATGTTTTTTCTTGAAATTTGTCGTAATTTTTGTTTGCCTTCTTTTGGAATTCTTTGAGTTTTTTTTATCTATAATATTTCAATTGGAAGTTGTCCTCTTCAAATTGTACTTTTCTTGATTTTCTTCTCACTCTACTTTAAAAATATTTGAATTCTTTCCTTAAATCTTGAAAGAAACTTACCTTTTCTAAATGTAGTTTTCTAGGTGTTGGTAGAAGAACTTTTTGGAAGCTACTTTTTAAAGCAACTTTTGAGGAATAGAAAAGCATTTTGAGGAGTGGAAACACTTGATAGAAAGCACCATTGGTTGCTAGAATGAAAACATAAAAATAAAAGTTAGCATAACATCAAAGCTTAATTACTGACAAAATTCTCTTTCATAAATGTAAGAATCCATCACAAATATCCATGGTTAATCTTGTTTTGAATTTGTAACTTTCTTGTCACGAATTCTGTGTGACAATTTTTCTTTGTAATTTTATTTTTTACTTTGGATGTCTTGAGAACATGTTTTTAGTTCAACCACGTCTCCTAGTTTAGACATTGCAATAGTTTCATGTTAGACTTGTGGATGTATTTTAAGGAGCTCACAAGTGTCTCTTGAACGATTAGTGACCTTCGTTTGGTCATTAACAGTGCTTGGGTACACACACTTGGAAAACCTTTTTAAAGTTTTTTAAAAAAAAAGTTTTTGAAAGTGGTATAGGAAAAACTCTGGCTAGGAAAGACTTGGTACTTAAGGGTGTCCACTTCTGACTCACCTATCTTTCTTGTGAGGGTACTTAGTAAACTTTCAATATCTTTTATTTTTTTTTTAAATTCTCTAAAAATCCATTTTTGAAAATCTTTATCTCATTTTTGTGAAACATTTGAAAACTTTGTGAAAATCATTTTTAATAAAAAAAATGAGTTATCATACTCATCAATCTAGTGTACATGGTAATACGAAGGACCAATAAGAGAAGATAAACCTGAGAGATATACTTAGTCGAATGATTGAAGAAAACAACAAAACAATGAAGAAAATAATAGAAGAAGAGAGGAAGAGAAAAAAAGAATAGATGAAAGTTTTGTTTACCCAATTATTAAATAAAAAAATGATAAGAAAAAAAGAAAACAAGGAAATGAGTCCTTGATAACCGCTCAGTCAGGTTTAGTTTTTCAAAATAAAAAATACTAAGTTTTTCCTAATGTAATATAGGGTTAACCTAGGTCAAATCTCAAAGAAAACACATTAATTGGATCAACTTTTTAATATTCATTTCTTCACAAATTAAGAAGGAGGAAAATTTGATTTAGATTGCAGAATGTAAAGGAAAGTAAAATGCAAGACAAAGTGTACACTAGATCATCTAACAAAACAATCATCTGATAGTTTGTCTAATGACACCAAAAATGTAAATGACTTGAAAGTAAATGATAAAACGTAAGGTACTAAAAAGAAAATTCAAATTATAAACTGGTAACGTAAATGCAATGAACATAAATCAAAATTGTAGTAAAGAAAATTGTATCAAAATATTCTTAAAATGTAAATAGCACTAACGAAACAACTAAGTGCAATTTTTAAACACCTTAGTTAACAATCGCTAATTAGAATGTCTAATAGTTCTACTTAGAGAGAATAAAAAATAATAGAAGGGTAAACGAAAAAAATAAATTGCAATGAAAGGTAAATGGCTGAAACTTAAATTGTGAGAATGATAAATGGTTGAAAAGTAAATTGCAGAAAACGTAAAAGGATGGAAACAAAAAGGACAGAAAGATAAATTGTAGAAATGTAACTGTGAATGTAAAACAGGTCGCAAACTTGGACGAATTACGACAACGGGTGACAAAGCTTATGTAGCTGGAAGAGCTACGTGACTATCAGAATCAAGTCCGAGACGAGAATTGTGAAGAAAAAGGAAAGGAAAAAGAAAAGAATGGGCGACATATGTCTAGAAAAAAATGATAAATACAGAGAGAATCGGGGGACCTCGGTTCCATAGTTATACCCCGTTTAATGCTAACAAAGGGAAGATAATGACGAATTTTGAATGTTGGTCTAATTTCTACGCTCCGAAAGTTGCATAATCCTAAACATGCCAACAGATATAGGCAATGCCGATACCATCACAATTTCGGACACACGAATGAAGAGTGTTAGACATTGAAAAATAGGATTGAAGAGTTCATTCAAGTTGGACACTTGCGCAAATTTATACAAACTGATAACAGAGGCTCAAATCGATCTCCCTAACATAGGTAGAATATTCCAGAAAGGATGAATGAAGGGAGTACTATCCTCGCCGACATCATGATAATGATCGAAAACCAGAGAAACAATCACGAATGAGTGAACCTCCAAGGAGGATGAGCCATCACGTCATAGTGGTATAGAAGTGATTAACAAAATCGTTGGTGGTTTTGCATGTAGAGGATGCTCGAGCTCCAACCGAAAGAAGCATCTTCGGGAAATTCAGTCAGTGAATTCAACTTCAGCCATTTCCTGACCGAGGAGGCCTACAATAGTCTTCATAAATGATGATTTTAAAGAAGTCGACCCGACACATGATGATCCTATGGTCATCGTAGTGGAAGTAGATAATTTCACAATAATGAAGACACTTGTGGACCAAGGAATTTCAATAGATATCCTTTATTGAACATTTAAAAAAATGAGAATCCCAGAGACCAAAATCCAACCATATGATGATCAGATTATTAGCTTTTCTAGGGAACAAGTTGATACTCGGGGGTATATTGATCTATATACCACGTTCGGTGAAGATAAAAATCTGAATTGAACTATCAAGATAAGGTATTTGATAGTTGAAGCTAACACTTCCTATAATATCTTGCTTGGAAGGCCATATCTCAACGTCCTCTGGTCGTTCGTGTCAACTCCCCACCTTGCCATGAAGTTTTCGTTTGCATCTAGTGATATAGTCATGATACATGTAGATCAAAAGGTGGCACGAGAAAGCTATGTGACTAGCCTAAGGGTAGAACCTACAAATAAGGAGTAGTTCCAAGAATCGCATTGTGGCTAGCCTAAGGGTAGAACCTACAAATAAGGAGTAGTCTCGAGAACCGCATAGTGAGCGTTCTCAAGAAACTCGAAGGGAACACTCTCTAGGGCCTCGCAAAGAAAGATCATGAGGACTGAGGAGAGAAGGTCCTAAGAGCCTATGGCACCTAAGAAAGAACACATGGTCGCCCTTGTCAGCCGACCCTAGAATGAATGAAGCTCATATAGAAACGGACGAGGACTTAAGTCTGGTATCGTTATAGAATGATAAGAACTCCACAAATATGGGAACATTTTTTACTGCAGTTGATGGTGCCAGGGTAAGTCTAGCATTCATTCAGAATTATGATTTGTTTGCTTAGACCCCGTCTGACATGCCGGGGGTAAGCCTCAAAATCATTACAAATCGATTGTCGTTTTATAAAGAAGTTCGACCTATCGCCCAAAAGAAAACAAAAATGGATGAAGAAAAGAGCAATGCAACAAAGACAAAACTTATAAGTTATTAGAAGCAGTGTTCATTCTAGAAGCGTAGTACACCACTTGGTTAGCTAATGTGGTAATGGTGAAAAAGGCCAATGGGAAATGGAGGATATGCATGGATTATACAAATCTAAACAAATCTTGCCCCAAGGATGGCTATCCATTATAGAGCATATTTGAGTGAACCTGCTTGTTTAATTTCCATATAACTATTTCATAGGTTCATTTTGAGTGCCTTTTCTTGAAATTTGTTGTAATTTTTGCTTGTATTTTTACAATTTCTTTTGAGTTTTTTTGTCTATAATATTTCAATTGAAAGTTGTCCTCTTCAAATTGTGCTTTTCTTGATTTTTTCTTCTCACTCTACTTGAAAAATATTTGAATTTTTCCTTTAAATCTTGAAAGAAACTTACCTTTTCTAAATGTAGCTTTCTAGGTGTTGGTATAAGAACTTTTAGGAGGCTACTTTTTTAGGCGACTTTGGAGGAAGAGAAAAGAATTTTAAGGAGTCGAAACACTTGATAGAAAGCACCATTGGTTGCTAGATCGAAAACATAAAATAAAAGCAAGCATAACATCAAAGCTTAATGAGTGACGGAATTCTCCATTACAAACGCAAAAGTCCATCACTAATATCCATGGTTAATCTTGTTTATGAATTTGTAACTTTTTTTATTGGACTTGGCCAACTTCGCCTTTAGCTTCTCAATTGGGGAAAAGAGGACTTTTGAACCTTGATCCTGATCGCCCGAGAGATTACTAAGGAGCTGATATGATTCCAATAGCAAGATATAGATGATTCTTTGACATTTTATGGAATCAACTTGAGTTGGAATATGATTAGACACTTTTCTAGAATTGGATCAATGTTCTATCATTCAAGAACTCACCAAAACTTAAGTAACCAAGCCAAAACTTATATGGAAGTCTATTTCTTGTCAATTGAATCGGTTAAAAGGCATAAGAACTCAAATGAGCCAATTAAAATGCCTAACAATTGATATGCATCGAACAAAAGCAAGAAAGAAGGAAGATGAACCGATTATATTCAGAAAAGAAGAAGATGAACCGAACAAAACATGAAATAAAGCTAAAGCACCGAATAGAATTGCAAGAAAGAACCTAAGACATGTTTTAAGAGTTCATATGGACATGGAGATGAAAGAAATAAATGGAAAAGAGAGAAGACTTATGTGGTTGAAGAACTTGGTTGATGAACACGCCACTTGAAGTGTGAATGCTCCAAGATAAGTGTGAATTGCCGCCACTTGAGGAACCAAGGCACTCAAGATGA
>Ga0123342_1007272_pt1 | contig 14723 bp, 7 predicted proteins | sample Turbeawhitnodule_FD_89960 | JGI IMG/M metagenome (GOLD analysis project Ga0123342, IMG submission 89960) | Root nodule microbial communities of legume samples collected from Mexico - Turtle bean Mexico white nodule | ecosystem: Host-associated > Plants > Roots > Nodule | place: Mexico: Nepantla...
CAAGGAAACTTATGTGGTTGGAGCTCTTGGAAATGTGCACGCCACTTGAAGGATGAAAGGCTTCAAGATGAGTGTGTTGCCGCCACTTGAGAGACCAAGGATTCACTCAAGATAAGACTAGAAAAGAAGAAGACACAAGTCTCTCTCAATTCACTCACCAATTTGGGAGAGGTTCTTTACTCACAAAATCAATTCTATTATTTCAAAGACCCAAGCCTTCCTTTTATATGGAGGAGGATCGGTCACTTATTACAAAGGAAGCTTACAAAAGAAGTTTTGCAAGGTAGCCTTCTAACTCTTCCAATTCTAGCGCCTAAATGGAGAGTGAAGAGGCACCTTCTAGATTTTTCCTAAAACTAACGTCTATAGGTGCTATACAAATGAGGTGTCTTAGGTTTCCCTCTTTCGCACCTTCCTAAACACTACTCTATGTGTTTTAAATTTTATACAAAAGAAACTATAAAAAGAGAAAACATTTGAAGCCTACTACCTAACTCTTTAGCTTTGCTCCTTGTAATCCTTTGAGGTAAAAAGGATGATGAGCCAATGTGTCTTTGAGCATCTTGAACTTCAACCTCATTCTCTTCTTCTTGATCTCCATCACTTTCAAACATCACAAACTTTTCAGACACATAATAGGGCATTGGACCCAGTCCGAAAAGGAGAAATTCACATATGTATGCTTATGTTTTATCCATAGCTAGACTTTTAATTGAGCCAAACTACATACCTCTTCCATGTGAACCTTTCCTTTCTATAGGGGTGGCAATGTGGGCTGGCCCGCAGCCCACTACTAAAAAGTGCGAGATAGACTCACTAATCTAACTCGCATAACCCGTAGCTCGTGCGGGCCAACAGTGAGGCAGGACGGGTTGGCCAGTTGGCTCGCATAAATAAATAAATAATCATTTTATTTTTCTGCAAAAAGAAATCTTTTCTTACTCACTCATTATTGTGGTGTGATCTTTATTTTATTTTATTTTAAAAAAATGAATTTAATGTACTTAAAAAATGAATGTTTTATTTTAATCGTCTAAAGAAAGTTAATATTAAGAGTGACAATGGATTTAGTTTTAAGTAAAGTCTTATATTTAAATTTTTTTAATAAAAAATAATATAGAGAAGAGATTTAAATAAGATACTCGTTAAAAAATTAGTCATCTTCATTAAAACATTTTGTAGCAAAACTTTGATAAGAAGCTTTGATACATTTACACACATATAGGGGGAAAATATATGCAAAACAAAACTTTAATTATTTTTAATCAAGTCTTCTAACAACCCTCATACTTGAATTCCTTTATATTTTTATCTGAATTCATTGAATTGAAAGATGAACAAAATTTTAAGTTTTCACCAGCAAAAATAGGTTTTTTTTTATAATTAATGAAATTTTAATTTTAAAAAAAATTCCTTACACAAGCTACCTCTTATGTGGGGTAGGCTAGTTCGCTTTGCCACCCTTACTTACCTAAATATTATGTTGTTCCTATGTGTCCACACCTCCCATACTATTGCAATCCACATCCCTTTCCAGACTAGGTTCTGTTCCAATTTAAATCCATAAGGTGGAAATATTGATAGTTAGAAGTAGACTATGGTGCACTGCGTGAATATTGATCCACCTATTACATCCACCACATCATATTTGTCTGCTTACCATTTAAGAGTAAGTGTTCAACAATCTCATCCTTCTCATTGCATAACACACACCTAACATCACTGAGCTCGATACCCCTATTGATAAGGTTCACTTTGAAGGGACTTTATTCAAAAGCACTCTCCACCCTAGATGTTGTGCAACTAGGGCAATTTTAAGCTTCCATAGAGACTTAAACAACTCGTTTAAGTCCTCATTAATGTGATTCGTAAGTAATAGATATGCCAATTTGATTGTAAATAGGTCATCCTCATCTTCCGTCCATATTCACATATTAGTATTCTCAATTTTAAGATTTTTACCTTCCAAGAAATGGATTAGTTCTTGCTCCTATAAATCCTCTCAGGTCCATTTATTCCTTCTCCAGTTGAAATTTTAAACCCATCTATCATTTATCCATTCACCCATATCATTCATCTTCTGTAGAAGATATTCAAATCAAAATAATGAACATGCAAGACCATATTGCATCAACTACTATTAGAAAAAGGAAAGTAGCCATAAGGTCACCTTGTCTAAGACCCTGTGTTGGTTTTATTTTCTTTGTGGGGCTACCATTAACTAAAACTGAGATGGTGGATGATTTCATACAAGCCCTTACCTATATAACCCATTCACTACAGAGCCCTAAACGACTCATCATATAGTACAAGAATTCCAAGTTTACATAGTCGTAAGCCTTTTTGAAGTCCACCTTAACTAGTGACATTGTTTCCTTTTTCCATATACACTCATGTTAATGAAATCAGGTCTTGTGGAGTTTGAAATGTGTGGATCCAATGTAGGCAATGTGGAAGTTGGATGAAAGTATAATTTAGATTAAAAAGATGAATTTGATTTGTGGAAGTAGAGGTGAGACCAACTTCTAAAGAGTCATAAGCTGGACACATAAATTAGTGCTAATATAGAGTGAACTTGAGTCAAGTGAGACAATATTTTGACATAAATTTCTTACTCAATTGAAGTTGAATTTACAAGAGGCCTAACACGCTTATTTATAGTTCTAAGGATAACTAAGGTGCAAATTTTAACCCTAAAAACTCTTCACTCCCATGGTGACAAATGGCTTCCTCTCATTGGAGCAAATCCTCTCAAATTAGAGGTTGACAAGTGACCCTTCTTCCTTCGTGGAAAATCCTCTCCATTGAGGAGATGACATGTGGACCTTCATGCCTTCCTTGCCTATGCTTAGGTGGACTCCTCATGCTTCCTATGTGATGTGAGTTGATTTTATGATTGATCATTTTTATGGTGACACTTTACTTAGATTTGGATTTTAGATAATTAGAGGTGAAAACCTAAGGAAAATCCCCACTGGACATTAACTTAACCAAGTGGTTAAGTAGATGTGAATGTTCATTTCACAAAGGCAAAAGGAAAAACAATTATATGGTGAATATGATGACAATTATGGTGCAGAATTGAACAAGCAACATAAGAACAAAAGAAAAGACCGAAAGTAATTCAAGGAAGCAAAACTAAGAACATGTTTATGATAGAATGAAATGGAAATGGATAAATGGAAGAGATGATGAAAGAAGAACTTATGGATGGTGGGGTAATGGTGTATCACGCCACTTGATGGGGTGGAACCATCGAGATAAGTGGGATGAGGCCGCCACTTGAGAGCATCATGAATCCTAGATAAGACCAATCGGGAGAAGACTCACTCACTCACAAAATTTCTTTATTATAATTTCAACTTGTGTTTACAAAGAGGGAGGCCTCCTATTTATAGATTTAGGAGCCTTGAAAAAAAAAGGAATGAGGGTAGAAGTGAAAAGAGAAAAGTGGTGTGGTTTCTAGGGTAGACTTTGGTCAAAGCCGAACCATGTACCACATTCTAGAAGCTAGAGTTTCCTTCCTACCCTAATGGACTTCTCATATGCTCATTCTTATGTCTTCTCCTCCTATTTATGCTATATAAACCTACTCTATGGAAATTACAAAAAGAGAGACCAATTGATGCTCAGCACCAAGAGTCTGTGGTCTGGTCCTAGTAATCCTCTAAGGTATGGTGGGTGCTGAGGTCATGGGTTGGGCTTGGTCATCATCATGGGTAGGCGCCCTCTCTCCTTGGGCCTCATCACTATGCCATACTCACTATTTACACTCTTTTTTCCTATTTACATCCTACTCTAGTAGGCCTAATACATGGCCCATGAAAATTAGCCAAAAAAACAAGCCCAAATAAAACCTACATTATTTTGTACAAATTTTCAATGCTAGAGAAAAATAAAAAGACTCTTCCAAAATGTCGTGGCTAGATGGTCCTCTATCACATGTACTACTTTATTAGCAACTAGGACACTATCTAATAAGCCATTGTCTTTTAGGAAAGCTTAGTGAGTAACATCTATAATCCTAGGTAGCACCCTTTTAAGTCTATTTGTTAGAATCTTAAATATAATTTTATAAAAACATCCAACAAGAGAAATAAGCCTAAAGTCATCCAAACCTAAACAGTTTCTTATTTAGGCACTTAAGTTACGAATGAGGCATTACACCCTTTTGGTGTACAACTAGAGAGTTGAAAATGCTTGATAACCTGAATTATTTCATGCTTCATCATCCCCCGTTTATTCTTAATGAACTCAAAGTTTAACCCATCTGGCCTCGGGCTCTTATCATTCCCACAGTGAATAACGACCTCATTGATTTCCTTTTCTTCAATAGCCCTTATAATTTATCTGATTATCCTCATGTGACAAAGAAGGGAATTCTATATTGTCTAAGTTTATAGCGTAAGAATCAGGAGTTATGAACCTATTGGCAAAGAATTCTTGCACCTCATTTTTTACTCTATTTGGTTCTTCACATCAAGAACCTTGTATTAGTGTTGGCACCCCCTACTTCAACCCCTTTCAACTCATTTTTCATTCTCCCCTTTCTTATCTTAGAATGGTAAAATTTAGTGTTGGCACCCCTACTTCAACCACTTAGTACTAGCTTTTTTATTTCAGATTGAGAGTTCTTTAGTCCACAACTCTTTTAAGTCACTCGACAATTTGATGCACTCCTCTCTCATTCCATCACCTAAATTATTATCATTATAAGGTTATCAAACTCTAGGGTTAACTCGTAAACCCTTAAGAGTTTAAGAGTCAGGTGAAGGTTGGCGAGTCAACTCGGGAGTAAACTCGTTTTTGAGTAAACCTGATGTTGACTCGGTCAAACTCGCGAGTTTAAGCCCGAGTCACCGAGTTGCGTAAAATGGACCCAAAACGGTGCCTTTCCTTGTGATTAGGTCATCACGGCAGCCTCTTGTCGTGTCGCTCGTCGCACCGCACCGCGCCATGCCACTCGTCGCATTGCACTGCACCGCGCCGCTCGTCACATCGTATCGCTGGTCGTCGCACCTCGCCTCGCCGCGATCCTCGTCGCACTGCGCCGTTCGCAACTGCTGTTGCGGTGAGGACAAATTGGGTTAGGGTGGTGACGACAGATTGGGACAAATTAGGTTAGGGTTTTTAAAATTAGGTTTGAGCTTTTAAAAATGGGTTGGGGCTTTTTTGTTCATTGGATTTGGGTTAGATTTTTGGGCATCCTGCAGTTTTTTTACTGCTTTGGTATATAGTAAGAAGTATGGAAATAGTTTAAATTCATCATTTTCACTGCCACTTACAAGTAAGAATGCCACCTAGAAGTTATTTTATTGGTGTATGAACTTGTTTATTTTAATATTATGGAATTGGTATCATGAATTAATTTTTTTTTGTTAAATTTTTTATGTGAAGTAGACTCTTACGAGTCTACGAGTCGGGTTTACAAGTCGAGTTTACTGGGCTCCCACGAGTCACAGTAGACTTTTAAGTTTGATAACCTTGATCATTATCCAACTGATCAAACTATTCTAGTTTTCTCACCAAAGACTATTTTGTCGTACTCAAGCTCCCAAATACCTCTTTATTCCATGTTTTCAAGTCAAATTTCAGTCTTTGAAGCTTTTGTTTAACCACTACTAAAGCTTTTGTTTAACCACTACTAAAGCATTACCCCTTACATTGTACGAATTTCCTTTATCCTTTATCATGTCATTAAATCATGGTTCTTTATTCCATACATTGAAAGTCTTGAATAGTTTAGGCTTCCAATCTATGTTTGATTGTTTTAGTATAGCACAATGATAAGATATTTGTCTAACTTTAATATAGTATTTATTGTGCAACCACATAGTATTTGAATTTCGTGAATGATTGAGGTAAAGTGTTTGATCTTTTGTTAATGGTCATGTATGTTTATTTAGAAGATGATTAATGTCAATAAGCAATTAACCGATAAAAGAAGCCTTATATCATTTGTTTTTTGTTTTGTAAATTTAACATTCTTCCTAGTTCCTTTAACATTGATTACACATATTAACACTTAAACACACATAACAATTATTAAAGACCAAAATCATGCTCAATTATATTAAAATCATTAATAAAATTTAAACAAAACTAACAATTAAAATCATTGTTCTTATATGGTAATTTTTTTTATTATTACACTACAAATTAAATATATCAATACTTATTGTACTAACCACTTATTTATCCTATTTATTTTAACTAAAATTTTGACAAAGAATAGATGTTTTGAAAAGATAGGTTTTTCTATGGTTTTACCCTCATTTTATTCAATTATTTAGTCTAATTTATCTAATTTCTAACTGACTCAAGAGTGGAAAAAATGTAGGATTTGATTGTATCAGTCTCTTGATTTATTTTAATTAAATCATTCGAAATTTCGAATATCAATTCAATCGCCGATAATCCATTTTTTTGGGTCAAATATTGTGCGCTTCTGCTTGACATATGTATATTTATAGTTCACCAGATATGCAAAAGTATATTAAAAGAGAAAAAAGACACAAAATTAAATTAACAGACTTTACGTCAAAATGTGAAATTTATATACTATTATTAATCGATATCTTTCTTTCATATTTTGGTATTGTCATGTTAGTTGATATACTTAAGACCCAATTCTTCTTTTAAACATGCTTGTTTGGCAAAGATTTCTTTACGTAAGCATAAAAGATTTGCTCAAAGTTGCGATCTGTATTAATCAACTATGATCATTAGTTCTAATCGTTTCTAAATGATTATTTGAGTTAAATAATAACCCACTCTAGCTTCGTGTAGCATAGTTTATATCTTCTAACTACCAACTTTAAGAGTTAAATAATATCGTGGTGTGGTGAATTAGATAACATATTTTATAATATAGTGGAGAAAGCACAATTATTCTTTATATTCCTCTTATATATCAACGACAATTTGATTCCAAATATTCAATCTATATATATTTACTATGCTTTTCGATCTTAGGCATTAAAGTCTAATCCAATATAATTTTTTAATACAAAGCTGGAAATTCTGATGTCAATGTTTGATCCTGATTAATATTGTGAGTGTGTTTAATACTCTTATGGTTAGGGCGTGGTTAATTGTACATTAAACTAATATATGTGACAAATTTCACTTTAAATAGCGATATGAAATCATAATTTAGAAAAAAAAACTTTTTATATGAAGTTATTAATATATAGTGTAATGTTTAATAAAAGTTATATCAGTATTAATTTTGATTTCTTTCTCATACAAATATGTGTATGTGTAAAACAAATAAAACACAATAAGAGTTGAATTATAATTTTAATGGTTTTCTTAAAAAACACTTGAAAGTTGAGATGTATATGTAGTATGCTGTTTCATTATAACCAAAAGCTATCATACTCAATTTGAAGAAACTACTTATAAAAGAACCAATATATGATAATATAGTAAAATTATTATTTTTACAAATACTAAAATCATAATTCAAGGTTAGGTGTAAAGATCAAAATAAAATATAAGAAAAAGAACTTTAAAAATATTTTCTTACTGAATTTATATTTATATTTTTATGAATTTTAAAACATAAACATGAAACTTAAATATGTTTACCATCGAATATGAATTTAATCCGTAATAACTGTATAAGTATGAAAATTTACATAAGTGAAAAAAAAACAAAAATACAAGAAAACAAGAACATAATAATGCATCGTTCTTTCACGGATCATCCCATTTTTTTGAGTTTCGATATCTTGTATTCGCCTAGTTGACAAGTGTTTTAGGTCATAAAAAATAATATTACTTTTAAGTTTTTGTGGGCCCAACACGATTTAAAGAAATTGGAGAATTTACTCCGTTTGAGTTTCTCTCCGTCATTCATATAGTTTGTGCGTGGTTTTGCGCTTCTTCTATTTGAGTTTGCTTTACTTATCCAGTTCTTCTAGTTGTGCGTTGTTGGTCAACATTATCGACGGTAATATAAGTAATATGTTTATCTGTAAATATATCAATAAAATTATTTTTTTTGGTAATTACAACACAAATTTGTCAAATTTATAGATAGATAGGATAATTTAGTGATCATATTATAATTATTATTATTTTATTATTAATAATATTATTATTACTATCATTACTATTATTAATAATAATATTATTATTACTATTATTACTGCTATTAATTTATTAAACTAATATTTTCATTTTATAGAAAATAATATTATTAGTATTAATATTATCATAAATTATTATTAACAATAACAAAATTATTAATATTATTATTATAATTATTACTATTATTATTAAAAGATATTAAATTAATATTTTTATTTTAATATATATTAACATAAAATAAAATTATTAACATTAAAATCATTATAAATTATTATTATGATAATTATTTTTAATATTATTATTGTTGTTATTATCTTTATTATTATTACATCAAATTATTAAATTAATTTTTATTTTGTTATGTATCTATGAAAAATAAAATTATTAATGTCATTATTATAAAAAAGTATAATTAAGATTAAGAATTTTTTTTATTACTATTAATATTAATATTATATTTTTATTTAATTTTTGTATGTAAAATCTTTCGGTAATTACTTTCAGACACATATCTATCGATAAATCAATAATTTTTTGTAGTGAGTTTTTTTAGGACATAAAATATTTTGAAAAAGTTTCAACAATACATGACTTCACATTTTTTCTTTTACTTCGTCTTTTTGATGAATGAATTTAAATAGGTTCGGAAGAATATAGTTGTTGCATGTCTCTCTCTGATTGTTGAACAATTTTAGCTTACTTAAGTGTCGTTCTTATATCTGATGAGCTTCTTTGTGAAAGATGCCTTAAATGCACTTCATGTAGCATTACTTATTCTTTTTTTCTTCATGCAATATCTTTCATAGCTAACAACACTCACTACAAGAAAATCATGAAATAGAAACTAATTTTAGAGACAAAAAATAACTAGTTGCTATAGTGACTAAATTAGAGACCATTTTAGGGACTAAATAAATTTTTGGTTTCTAAATTAGTTTCTATTATTGTTAAATTGTTTCTAAATTGGTATTTAATTAACAATCAATGTTTTTGCTACGAAATTTAAAATCTAAATAATTAGTAGTTAAAACCTTGGTAGCTAATTAGATACCAATTTAGAAACTATTTAACAATAATAGAAACTAATTTAGAAACCAATTTTTTTTAGTTTCTAAAATGGTCTCTAATTTAGTTACTATTGCAACTAATTATTTTGGTCTCTAAAAATTGGTTTCTATTTCATGATTTTCTTGTAGTCACTTATCTCCCTAGGTTCCATAGTCTTTTACACTAAAACATGATAAAAGTGCACATCGTAGTGGGTTGATTACTAGGCCATAGTTCACATAAAGAAACAATTTTAGCTTTTCATCCAAGAAATCATTAATGTGAATTGTGCTTTAACATATTTTCTTGGCCAACGAAAGTAACGGACATTCTTTGTAGCATAAAATAAGCATATATATGTTCATGTAGTACAAGAGTAGCTTAAATCTATGTGTAACGTTTGAGCATGTCCATGCTTTATTAGACAAAAAGAAAGATAACATAGTGTTGTATCGTCAGACAAATGAAAGACTTGTGTCTTACATGATTTTTGTTGAACTAAAAACTATCATCTTACCGACAAAGCATGACCATGTTTTACACTTAGTTGTTATTAGCACTTAATCAAAATTCTGGGTGTTGGACTTTTCCCTAACAAAGATTTTATGACTTATGTGAGAGTCACTTAACTTATTAATTAAAGATACCAATGAGTAAATAAATTAATAATGAAGGATAAAATAGTAATTGGGAAAATGATTGGTTTCCTTATAATGACTACTATTTGTTGGGTATAATAGAATAATATGGTTTATATCTATATAAACCACTAATGTATAAATAAGGCTCCCCTTGACAAGTATGTTGGTTTCTTTTGTTAAACATGATGTTGAACATGGAAGCTTTGATGTTTCAAATCCATGATGAAGCTTGAAGCTGTGCTGTTTTTGGTTTGGGTTTAGTTTAGTGTGTTTAGAATCTTTGTAAGATCTTTCTTAGTCCCTTGCACAAAGCTTGCTCAATCTGTTTTGACAAAGAAAACTGTTTTTCTAGCAAAGAGAAAAACAACCGGTTGAATTATCAAAATAATTGGTCTTTTGTCACTTGGCTTGTTTGGAGGTTTTAAAACTGTTTTTGACTTGGTTAAGTAACTGCCTAACCAATTCAACCGGTTAAAACGACTTTTCACCGGTTGATTGTGACATTTCATAATAGCTTTTTAAAAACCTGTTAATCTGTTTTGGATGTGATTCAAAACTATTTTGACAATAAATGCTGCCTAGAACGACTAGTTTTATGTGCTTTAAATATAGTATTTCTTTCAAAACAAAAGACACAAGTTTTATATCAAACATAGTGAGATTGAGATTGATTTGAAAGAAGATTTTCAAAAGTTTTGCAAGATTATTGTTTAGTTGTGCACTAGTTTAAGGTATGATCATATAAGCTTTTTGATTCTTGTAAACTCAGGTGTATTCTGTTCCTTTCATGATTCTTGTATTTGATCTTTCATAAATTTGTAAGTGTGTGTGAAATCCTGTAAAGACAGAGGGTGTTCTGACTAGAGATGTGTGTTTGTAAAGAGGGTGAGTGGTTCTTGTGGTTTCAAGAGCACCTCTTTGTGGCTGTGTTGTTGTAATCTGTGAGTGATTACTAGTGGAACCCAGTGGTTGTTCTGGAAACTGGATGTAGGTCAAGGTTGAGTGAACCAGTATAAAATTGTCTGTCTGAATCTCTCTCTCTCTCTCTCTCTCTCTCTCTCACTCCTTATAACTGTCTGTTTTAATTATGTTTTTGTTGTTGCTATAAACAACCGGTTAAAACGAAGTTTCTACCGATTGAAATTCTGCAAACAGTGTCTGTATCATTATTTGATTGCTTTCCTTGATTGCTCTATTTGTGAATTGTGTTAAAGCTTTATTCCTAATCAATCTTTGCGAAAATCTTTGATAAACAATTCACCCCGTTCTTGTTTAAGCCATTAATTCTTACAATTGGCATCAAGAGCTAGGTTCTTGAAAAATATTCAAGTTCTGTTTTTCTAAAAACTGTTTTACATGGCTGACAAGTTGCCTTTTGGGGAAGGTGCTTCCATAAACAGACCACCACTATTTTGTGGTGTAAATTACCAGTTTTGAAAGGTAAGGATGAAGATCTTTATGCATTCCACTGATAAGGGTATTTGGAAAACAATTGAAAATGGTCCCTTTATACCTCAAGTTAAAAGAGATGAGGTTTTAATTTATAAACCTTCATCTGAATGGACCGAGGCTGAAAGCAAGAAAGTAAAGTTTGTCTGGATTGCTAAAAAGATAATAACCTCTGCTTTGAGTTGTGATGAATTTTTCAGGGTATCACAATGTAGTTCAGCAAAGGAGATGTGTAACATTCTTGAAGTCACACATGAAGGGACAAATGATGTCAAGAGGGCCAGAAAGCATGCTTTTATCCAAGAGTATGAGCTCTTTAGAATGCAGAAAGGGGAGACCATATGTGATGTGCAGAAAAGGTTCTCTCACATAGTAAATCATTTGATGAGCCTTGGGAAGTCATTTGATAAAAAGGAGCTAAACATCAAGATCTTGAAGTGTCTTGATAGAACATGGCAGCCGAAGGTCACTTTCATTTCAGAATCAAAAGATTTGACATCAATGATAGTTGCTTCCTTGTTTGGTAAGCTAAGGGAGCATGAGCTTGAGATGAATAGGCTGGTTGTCCAAGAGAGTGAGGACAAATACAACAAAGAGATTGCACTCAAAGCTTGCAATCATAAATAACAACAAGACTCAAGTGAGAGTGAAGAAGACACCATGAGTTTACTGTCAAGAAAGTTCAACAAGTTCTTGAAGAAGAAAAGTCAAGCTTAAAAAAGGTACAACTCTAAAAAGCCTAATGATTTTAATCCTAACAAGTACACTTGCTATGGTTGTGGTGAACAACGTCATATCAAAGCAGAATGCCCCAACAATGAAAGCAAAGATAGAGCAGATTTCAAAAGTGAGAAAAGGGGAAAAGCCAAGAAGGCATATGTTGCATGGTATCCTCCTCTAACTCTTCTGATGATGAAAAAGCAAACCCATGCCTGAAAGCATCTGTATCCAACAGCATGAGTTCATCTTCTTCAATTAAAGGTAACAATTATTATCAATTGCTTGAAGCTTTCAATGAAACTCATAAAGAAGCTAACCGATTGGCTCTTTCTCACAACCGGTTGAAAGGTCTAAACAACTGGCTTGAAAATAAAGTCAAGTCACTGGAAGAAGATTTGTAAAGAACAAAGGAAGATTTTGAAGCCTTGATTTGATTTACAAGAACTCAACCTGCAGTTGAGACTCAAAGTTTTGTGAAAATTGTGAAAATATTGAAAGAAAGATTCATTATCTTTTGAAAACCACGGATAAACTTACAACTGGAAAATCCATCTTTGAAGATGTTCTTGTATCTCAAAATTGTGTTTTTGGAAAAGTTGGTTTGGGTTTTTTTCCACAAAGCAAAGGAAATGGAATTTCAAAACCTTTTTCATCTATACCAGAAAAACAATTGGTTAAAAGGTCGATTCAACCGGTTGTTACATGTTTCTATTGCATGAAGAAAGATCATTCGGTTAGGTTCTGCAAGTTTCAAAAGTCTCTTGTTCCTAAAGGAATCTTTAAATTGATTCCAAGATGTTTTGATGGTTCCAAAGATAAGTCTAACACAAAGGGTCCCAAGTTCTTTAAGGGATCAAATCTTGTGATTTAACAAGTTTTGTTTTGCAGATTTTTGACTCTCTTAAAGGGTCAGTAAGATCAGGATCTCAAGAAGATTTATTTGCAAGTCAAAGCCTTGTCCTGATTCTATGTACTGCTTACATTTGTGTACCTTAAATCTGAAGGATAAATTCTTTGTTCTTCTAATTATTGAACATTAGTTTTTAAATTCAATTATGAAATTTTCACTATGTCTGTACTTGGATTATGATTAGCTTGTATTCCTTCTGTTTTTATATAAATCTGTGTGCCTTATAAACCTGGATGTTTGTATATAGCATGGCTGTTAAAAAATATGATTTTCTCAAATGTTTTCATCAGTGCAGAAATTGAACCGATTGTTTCTTCGAAACAACCAATTGTTTTCACTCTGTCAGCACTGGGCAAATCTATTTTTAATTTCTGAGCTCTGATTTTTAATTTTGTTCAAACCCATTGATGTTTGTGGTCAACAATGTCTTAATTACATCTTTGAATACAAAATATCTCTGCAATAACTGCTCTTTATGAATTGGATTCCTCTTAATCTTGGAAATTAAAACTGCTTTTAAATTTTGGTCAAATCAGCATGTGATTTTCTGTACTTTCTGTTATGACTCCCAAACTGCTTTATGGTTCAGATTAGATTCTCTTTTCTATTTTGAAAACAACCCACTTAATGCCAACTTTGACCAAAGGTTATGTTTATATATGTGAAGCTATTAGGTGTTGTTTTCACACAAAACAATCTCTTGTTCTTCAGTTTTCTTCTGCTATAAGTTTTCTATGCAGTGTGCTAAGTTCTTCTCTAATCTGAGCTATGGATGCTTCCTCCATCTGCTAAAAGGATGAAAACAAGAGCTGTGAGGAGTGGTGGGAAGTTGGAAGGATGGTTCTCAGGAGAACCTGAACTCATCAACAAATACCTACATGAAACAAGTAGGAAAATTGTCAACACACCCAAGCTTGTCTCCTTCACTTGGATGAAGCAACAAAATTTGACTGCTGTGAGAAACCTCCTCAAGGAGCAAAGATTGAAGAGATTTCTTGAGCTCACAGGAAACATTTATCTAGACTTGGTGAAGATATTTTATACTAACCTTCAATTCAATGGCGACTCTCTTGTCTCTCATGTGAAGGGTGTAGACATGGTTATCACCAATGATGTATGGATTGCTGTGACTGGATTGAAGTTCTTTGGGGGTAAGAATCAACAAAGGCAATCTAAGAGTAGTTGAAGAGTTCAACAAGATGCAATTCTACAAGAATTGTCTCAAGAATCCCCTCTCCAAAGTAAGAAATTTTTCAGTTGGAGGGCTAAAACTTGATGAAAGGCTCATAGCCTTCTGTTCCATCCGGTTGACTGGGACGTCTTCGTGCGCGACCTCAACCATCTGCTAGGGACTCCTTCCCACTAGTTACCTGTGGATTCCTACAAAAAAAAAGAGGACAAAGGGGCGCCCTAGCGGCCGTTTGCACTCCGACGCTCAAGTCAGCCAGCAAGAAACACCAAAACTGTGCACCTCCGTCTCTGAGCACCGCGTATGGCACTCTGGAGGTGGTAAAAAGAACTGTGTATTGTGTGTGTGTTTTCTCCCTCAGGCAAAGATCTTTCCCAGTCCCTTGTACGTAACCTCAAGGCACGAGCAAGCAACTAGAGAGTTCTGGTAAATTTGCCAAAGGTTCCAATCCCCTACCCCAGCATCCTCCGCGCTATTTAAACTACCCAAGCATTTAAAACGCCTTAAAGCGCCTTTAATTACAAATGTAACGCACTCAATCAGCGTATCTAATTAGAAAACGTAGCACATTTAAGACGTTGAAACGCTTGGGAGCCATTATAGTACCTGAACGCTCGAAACGGAAACTGTATTGAATGACTTTAATTACCTGGCACCTGACTAAAGGGTG
>Ga0123342_1007273_pt1 | contig 14720 bp, 8 predicted proteins | sample Turbeawhitnodule_FD_89960 | JGI IMG/M metagenome (GOLD analysis project Ga0123342, IMG submission 89960) | Root nodule microbial communities of legume samples collected from Mexico - Turtle bean Mexico white nodule | ecosystem: Host-associated > Plants > Roots > Nodule | place: Mexico: Nepantla...
AGATGATGCTTGAACCTAAATATTCCTCCACTCACAGTCTTTGAACAATAACTACACTTCACTTTTTTACCATTTCCATTAATATTTATCCCATGCTTCCATCCAACATCAGTTCTATTTCCTGGAGCATTTTTACTTCTATTAGAAGATGCATATGCAGTTCTATTGAGCTCACTTGAATTTGATCCACTCCCAGACATTTCTTAACAAAAATACTGCTCCTCCAAATTCAATTTCTTTCAAAAAAAAAAAAAGTGCAGGGCAACCAGCTACTATTCTCAATTAAAAAACAGTTCATTCTGCAGCCAATTAAAGAAAAAACAGAACCCTAGTAATCCCTTCCCTTTCCTACCCTAATTTCACACCACCCAACTCTAACCTTATATGATGAGCAGCAACAACCCACAAGTCCGACGAACACTCCGACACGACCACCGCAACGCACCACCGTGGCGCCCACCTGCAACAACGCGACGCCACCACCTGCAGCAACTCGCGACGCCACCACCACCACCAGCAACCTACAGCAACTCGCGACGCGACCACCACCACTGCAACTTGCGACGCGACCACTACCACTGCAACTCACAACTCAATCTATCGCTGCCACACTCCACAAAACAGAACAGAAACACAAAACGAAACGCAAAAACTTAAGTTTTTTTATTTCATTCAAGCCCCCCCATTCAAAACGACACAGTTTTGTTTTTAAAAAAAAACCAACTGGACTCGCCAACTCGGACCAGAGTCGCGAGTCCACACCGAGTCTACCGATTCCACCGAGTTTACCTCAAAACCGAGTCTGCTACCGAGTTAACTCGGTAAGGAAAAGTGGGAACGTGAACTCGGACGAGTCAACGAGTTGACTCGCGAGTTTGACAACCATGATTAGCCCAAATACAAGCTCAAAAACCTATGCTAATTGTCCCAAATATTTGGTCCAGTTATTTTATGCTCATAGCCCAATACGTGACCAATGAAATCCTAAATAACTTTATACAATTTATTTAAGCTAAAGCTTGGCCCAAAAATAATGTTGACTAGTCAGCCGAAACTCAATCTTTTTGTGCTCTTCTGACCTATGTTCTAGTTTATGTTTTGATGAGTTGGAGGTCTTCTTGGATATGCTTTGTACATTCCTTCATCCTAGAGTAGTCCTCTTGTTTGAGCCTACAAAAATAAAAAAAAGGCCCAATTAGACCCATATTTGCAAATAAGTCCATAAACATACTCTAGGTTTTCATCCTCTTTATTATGTTGTTGTGTGTGTGATACAATCCAAGTAGCCAAGAAGACCAAGGACTCAAGAGACAATTTGCATTGTGAGCAGTCATCTCAACAATCAAGTCAAGGCCCCACCAAATATTAGACGGATCTCACCTGAAGAAGAACTTGGCATAGACCATAACATCAATTGTTCTTTCTTCTGGTCTTCTTAAAAGACATAAACATGTTTGTAAATAATTTGGGCTCACTTTTGGGGTCCAAATAGCAAAATAGGTTAGAGTAGGTTCACATAGCATAAAAGGGAGTGTACTTAGAAATGGGCTTGTACCAAACCCATTTTTTCAAGACAAGGCACCTAGAATTAGGGTTTTTAACCTACCTTCTAGAAGTTATGCCTAAAGGTGCGGTTTTGACCATGGTTAACACCCTAGGCAGCCCCTCTCCCTTGTCATTTCTACCCTTCACCCATCTTGCCCACCAAGGCACCCCTTCCTATAAATAGGGTGTCTCGCCTCATGTATTTTCACCTAGATTTTGAATATAGTAAAGAAACTCGGTTTGAGTGATTAATGAGCTTTATCTCCTAAATGATTTGGGTCTTATCTTAGTGTGTGAGCATTTCAAGTGGCGACTTTTCCTTCAGTTATCTTGGAGTTTTTCACCCTCCAAGTAGCGTGATCATCTTTCACCATTTTCACCATAAGCTTCCTTCATCTCATCTCTTTATCCATCGTTCCTTGCGCCATTTATGTTACTTTTTATGTTATTTCCTTTTGGTCATCTTCATTCATCATTTACTTTCATTCTTCTTAAATTCCGTCCGCTGCATCATTTGTCACCTTATAATTGTTTTTATCTCTTTACCCTTCTGAAGTGAACCTTCACACTTACTTAACCACTTGGTTAATTTCGTATACCTTAAAATTCTCACCATAATTGTTGAATAAAAAATCATAAACAAGGAACAACCAATAAAATATACAATCTTAAAATCAACTCACCATAATTGCTAAACGATTAAAGAATTTATTAGTTATCACATGTCACAACATTTCTTTTTAATATTTTAATGTTCTAAATTCCTATATGTTGCAATATTAAGATTTCATTATATTCAAAATTTTGCTGATAAAAACAATTATATTCAAAATTTATACTTTAGGACTAATTTAAGTCTACGAATCTTATTCTTAAAATGTGTTACAATAAATTAATTGGGAAACAAAATATTTATAAACTATTAATCACTATAATTCCTAAGTGATGCATAATTATTATGAATTATGATATTTTCACATCTAAAATCATTTGACAATTACAATATTTTAATTAAAATAATAATTTATTATCCACACGCAATCCATTTATTTATTTATTTTATAAAAAAAATGTCTCATTGATTATCATGTATTTTTTTCTATTAAAAAATTCTCTCTCGTTAATTGTGAACGCCCAATTATCCATCTAGTGATAATTTTCCAATAATTATTTAGTTAAATTTTATTTGCTATTATTTTGGAAAATTTTCCAATATAATAAACGCAATAGTCTAAAATCTCCATTTTCTAGATTAATTCAAATTCAATTTAAAATATATAATTTTTTATATATATATTTGATTCCATATTCACGTAAGTAATGTGAAATACAAAAGAATGTATCTTAAAACTCTTCTTTTACTAGTTTCATTATTGATAAATATTCATATTTTATTCTTAAAAGTAAAATAACATTTTTATACGTTTTCTTCTCAGGTAGCTAGTTATATGTTTTAATTGTTTTTTCTTCTCACTATTGTGATTTTGGTCCCTTATTTTTATTTCAAAATTCGATCTCTAATTATTTTACTTGTACAATTGCAACTATGATTTTAATTTTTTAAATTGCAACTACAATTTAATTATACCATAAACCTTCATATTTTATTTTTTTATTTTTATTTAAAAATAGAAACTTTTATTAGTCAAAACCTCAAATTTTAATAAAAAATTAAAAAAAAAATCAACCAAAAAATTTAGCCTTCCAACAAAACAAAAAAATTACAAAGAAAAAAAATATTATGAAGCTCCCAAAACCTTCATATTTGACCTAAATGCTAATGTAAAAATGTAATATAATTTTGCTGATATGGCAGTGTAACAACGTGTTACTTAATTTCTATTAAGTGTTAATGGATAAACTGTAATTACATAATTAAAATTATGGGAATAAATTTTGTGAAAAAATGAAGAAGAACCATATTTCCAAAATAATAACAATATTTGTATATAAAATTTGTGTTAAAATTTGTATATAAAATTTGTAGAGAAATCAAATTAGATAAGTGTACCTCTTACAAAATGTTATATATTTTAATTTTTTAAATCAAATTATGTTTTTCAAATTTATCTTTAAATTATTTTTGTTTGCATATAAAAGTTTCCATATTAATCTAAAATATTGAATGCTTCATTTACACAAATTAATAACAAAGTACTTAGATTATTTTTAGAATATAAATAATTTAAGTACTTTATCTTTATTATTTAATTTTAACTAAATTTAATAATAAAGACACGATTTTTTTTTATAGAAAGATATTGATGGTATAATAATTTATAAAAAAAAATTATGTAATTTGATAATTAGAAATATTTTAAAATTTATTATTCAGTACAAATTTAGTTTAATTTCTATATTGTTTAATTATTACTTAATATTTTCATTATCTGAATAATGCTATAAGAATTAATAGTGGTAATAATAAAAAATATCGGTATATATATGTTAGATATAATTTTCTTATATTTTGGACTGAATGACACAAGTATAATTTAATTGATTATAACGTTTCGTATAAAAGTAGGAGGAGAAGATAAAAATAATAATAATAAGATAAGAATGAATAGTTATTTTAGAAAATAAATTCTAATTTTGAAGGACAAAATAAACTTATAGCGAGTGATCAAAATTCTAAAAAATTCTTCAAAAAATTAAACTGTTAATATCTTACTAAAGATTTTGTCAAATTGTTTTTTTATAAAACTAGTTCTTTACAATATATAAAATACAATGTTAGAGTGATCACGAAAATATCTTTAAAATCTAATTTGGTAATAGATTAATAAGACTTATTTGGTGACGATTTTTTTGAAAGACGTCGAAGTGGTAATAAAACATGTAAGAAAAATATTTTAATTGACATATGTAATTTTTAGAAAATAAGTTTAGAATTTTTTCTAAATAAGTTGAAATATCAAAGTTATAGTCATTTAAATTTTAAACATATTTAAAATTAAATTAATTTAATTAATAAAATATTATTATAATTATATTTTTTCAATTAGAGAAACAACTAAGAAATAAAGTTGAATGTTTAGTTATTTAAGAAGAGTAGAAATATGAGAGAAATAGAGAAAAAATGTTTTTAAAACGGTATAATTAATTAATTTAATAAAAAATAAAAGGAGATACGGAAGGATAAATAAAAAATATATTTTTTCTCATCTTCTCCCTTAATCAAACCAACCAAATTAATGCTTTCCTTATAGTATGTTTAAATAAATAAAAAATTAGAGTGTTCATTTTTATAAAAAAATTAAAATATGTTATCTAGGATAAGAATTTAAGAAAGTGAAATTTTAAAAATGTATAAGTAATATAATTATTTAAAATAAACTAAATATAAGAATTTGAAATTTCTTTTATATATATATATATATATATATATATATATATATATATATATATATTACTTTGTAAATGTATTATTGACTTAGCATTAGTTGGTACATTGATTCGATATAGATCAAAATGTAACTGACTCAGTAAAAGTTGATTTATTATTGATTTCACATAATTTTTTCGACTAATCCTTACATACTTTTGAAATTAGAATTAATTTTTATAATATTAAATGAAAAACTTACAATTAATTTTGACTAGGATAGTTTTAACTAATATAAGGAGGAGGGATTTTTTTTTATCAATATTAAATAAAAGATCAAACAATAAAATCCCGATTAATAATGTTATTTTTTTTAATCAATATCAATTAAAATAATTTTGATTGACATTAGTTAAAAACAACATCAGTTAATATCAAGAAAATTCTTTATTAAGGTTAGTTGAAAAAATCTTACAAAATGCAGTTGTAAATTTTCTGAAATTAATATTGATGAAAAAATTATCCATTTATATTTTAAAATTTTTAAACAACAATTAATACTAAATTAAATTTTATAGTTAACAGTAATTGAAATATTATGATTAAATTCAATAAATTTAAATTATTTTATTCCATCAAACACTTAAAAAAAATTAAAAGATAAAATTTCATAAATTTAAATTAATTTTTCAAAAACATTTATAAAATAAAATAATAAAATAATCCAAATGTATAGTTTTTTATAAAAGCTTTTATGTTAAGAAATCCGTGGTTAAGTTTCTTGAAAGTGGTTCAATTTCCGATTAATAATGCTTAACAATGCTTGAATTGAATATAAACTCAAGATTCAACTGCTTGATAAAATAAGCAATTAAAACATCGAAATTATTGATTTGACTTGACCAGAAAATTATGTAACTTCATCAGAAGAATATTATTTATAAAAGGCATCATTCTCTCTTTAAAATTTTGTATAACTTAAAAAAAGTGTAAATAACGTATTTGATCCATTCAAATATTGGAACTTTTGAGGATTTAAATAATTGTAATATGATCTTAAAATATATTATTTAATGGATATAGTTAAGGTTGACTGTATCCACATGTTTTCTGCAAAATTATTAATCATGAATGGTAAACAATATTTATATTTGATTTCTCTATATAACAGATAGAGATAGAGATGGAAAGAAAAGAAAGAAACTACATAATTAAATAATTAATGAAAAAAAAGATTTTAATAATATTGTATAAATAATGTAACTCATAATAAATAAGGAATCGCATGTGTTCATGCAAATTAATTTATCTCTTGAGCCCTACCAAATAAAGAGAAATAATTTGTTAGTTAAATTCAAGAAGTGTCCATATATTCTTACATACAATATATAAATTATAGATTATTTAAATACTTTTCTTTTAAATTTTATACTATTTTTAATAGAATATGTGTAAAAGTGAAAGCATATATGTCAACAACACAGTAACCTTGACCTAAATCAATTGGAGTTCTGAATTGAGTTTAGGGTTTCAAAAGAAAACAAAAGAACAAAATGAACTAATTTCTTGGCCTTTTTGTTTTTGTAATGATAATGAAGTATGGGGAAGCATTTGTATGGTCCTACAATAAACTGTATCACAGTGTGTGTCTTAAACAAATAACAGTAATCTGTAGAAAGAAGGAAAACATCATAAAGGCCGAAGAAAAATAACTATCTAATACTCCTGTTCTTCTTTGCTATACTGTATACCATTCTACAGGCAGCGTCCTGTTAAACAAAGGAACATTCATCTTTGCTATCTTCATTTGCTCCTAATGCTAGGGAAACTTTATGCACCATCATTATTAAACTAGTTCCTAGTTAAGTCTCTATGCTTAGCCTGCATCTTAGTTTTTTTCTGATAGAGTTTACCAAAAGAATAATCTTATTATCCATCAACTACCTTCCAGCCATTTTCCCCTAATTTTAACCACTAATTCACCTAAAGAAACATAGTAAATGAACATCACTTTTATAGTTCAAATCCTGCCATATCAAACTTCTGAGTTGTAGCAGTGCATTCTGTGTTTGAAGGACATGTTGCAGAATAATTGGTTATGGCTGTAACTTCATGTGCTGCAAGAGGAAAGAAATACATAGATCATAAGGAACTCATTTTTCAACTCCGAACATTATTCCAAATTAATTACAGAAAAGAAACAGTTCCAAAAGAATAATAACCTTTTCATAGAAGTCTTGTATCTCCTCTTCAGTGAGGCCTTCATCATCTCCAACACTTTCCTCCCACCCAAGGGAACGTAAAAACGCAATCTCTTCCTCTTCTGGATAAGGAAATGGATTGCTGCTATGCTGATTCTCTCCACTGCTTGAAGGTTTCAGAGGTTCGTTGGCAGCATTGCCATTCACTGTAATTGTGGAGCTGTAGTCACTCTCCATGTTCAGAGAAGATGCGTCTCTAGATTTCAGAATGGGACAACTAGAAACATTCGTTGTGCCGGCTTCAGACTTCTCCAAGGTACAAGACATGTCAATAGGCAAAACGTCAGAAGAAGGTTTTTCCAAGGAACTCTTCCTTGAAAGATTCTTGAAGAAATCATTCCTGCTCTGGGTAGGAAAAGTATGTTTCTTTTCCAATGTTATCCATGAAGAAGGGGTTGAATTGTTACCTAAGCTTCTAGAGGGAGCAGATATAGAAGTGGATCTAGTGGCACCAACTGGGCCGAGCAATGATCTACTATTGGGACTTAAGTTGTCCTTTACTACTGAAGAGACACCATTCAACTCTCGTGAAGAACTGAAACTAAGGGAATTAACAGAACTAGTTTTCTGTATATCTGAGTTCGGGTGAGCACCATGCAAAGAATGACCGGGTCGACGTGAGTAGAAGGGATACTGCTGCCGCCCTGTCTTCACCTTTGATTTCTCCGAAGAGCTAGCAGCCTTCAAGATATTGATATTCCAAAGTTAGTTATACATCAAATACTTCCCAACAATAATCAACTGCTAGTTAGTGATTTTAAATTTCCTCGCAGTTATTGAACTTAAATTACATAGCAAGCTACAAATTCAGTCCAAGAAAGTTTTAACTGCTCAATGGTTTTATTTTTTTGGTACAAGACTCCAAGTTATTACTGTTTACTTCTAAGAAATGAACATGAATGCACCAAAGAAAAAAAGATTTTATGTCATGTAGACTACAAATGTCAATTCCACGAGATTACAAAGTCAAAGATAATGATAAAAGTCAATAACCATTGAGTCAGGTGTCGAATACCTCCCCATAGATACCAAGGAGGAGAATGACATCATCTATCCACACTTTACTAATATGGTTAATAATTATTTCTAGTAAGGCATAAGGCAATAAATTGAGTTAAATAAATCTTAACCAAAATCATTCAAAAGTATCCACAATATACGCATAGGTCTTCGACACTTCCAAAATAATTTATTGATTAGAACATAGATCGATAAAGTTGGAAGAAAATACATTTTACATGTAACATGTTTCTAGTTCTAGCAGATTTTCATGAGGAATATCAATCACAATACAACATACAACAATACCATGAAATTTCTATTGTGCATAAAACCCAAAAATTGTACTATGAAAATAATCAATATATTTAAAATTAATGTTTTCATAACTATTATTTTAAGAAAAAAGAAGCAGAAGAAACACTTACCAGGGATCTAGGTGTGGATGGTGTCACTGGGATTAATAACCTAGATTGCTTAAGGGCCAATTCTTCAAGCTTTTGAGTACTAGCAGATAACTGTACGGAAAATATACCATAAGAGCACTGAACACATTTCAACAAATACAAAACTTTAAAAAGAGTTCAACATCAAACATACTTGTGATGGTGAGTAAGAGTGATGTGGACCCTGAGCCAATGTCTCAGCCATACTGAGACCCATAGAAGATGTGCTTGTAGAAATATTATACTGATGTGTCACCATAGCCTTGCTTCTGATTCCAACTGTCATAGGAATATCATGTGTTGCTGAGGTCAGGCCCTCATTGTCAGTATCTTTCTCTCCATCCCTATCATGCCAGCTTCTCTCAGAACTACTATATGACCTAGAGAGGCTAGGACTCCATTGACGACTGGAATAAGTCATATGATCTACACAGGAAGGATATTTGACACTATCAGAACTGTTCATAGATGTTTATTTCAGTTATGCAATATATTGAATAAGAATATTTCTCGCACAACATTTGGTGACTAAATATCATACACATCATGAATCAAAGTACAAGATTTCACATTGGCAAAAAATAACATCTCTGGTATGTGTAGGAGAAAAAGAAAAAATGTTCATGAGACAACAAATTGTTGAAGAAAATAAAAGGGCAATTAAATTTCCTTTCCAGTGCAGGGAATTTCCCAATCAAGCATTAAAAGATTTGTAAACACCTAGTGAGCCATGAGCATTCCATACAAGAAAGTCAAGATACCATTTCTAATCTAAAACCTTAAGAGAATAAGCATATGGGTCTTCTTCCTTATATACCACTTTTCAGACTCATACTGACTCAATGTCCGATCAAACTAACACTTGGAAAGATTCAAGAGAATTTCCTTTTTTTTCCAGCATGGTCATGGGAATGAATGGAAAATTGGCTACAATCATGGATCAAACTTAAAGCTATTTCCAGCCCCCACACTATTTCTTTTCTTTTCATCTAAAGTATAGAAAATAATATTGGAATCTCAATTTTTTTTCCTTACCTTTCCTAATTTTATTTTAAACATAAGAACATGCTATTAACTATTATCAGGTATTCAACACCAAGCATAAACAATTACCAGAATAAGGTGATGTGAATTGGTTGTTTGTACCAGCCACCCTACTCTCATTTCCACTGCTTTTCAACCATTGTGGTACTAATGAATGATCACCTCCTTTCATTCTTCATAGCAAATAATCAACCTTTTTCCAGGATGGGATGAATTTGTGCTTCACATGTCTGAATTGTATGAGCAATTCCTTTCTCTTTTCCCGAATGACCAATCCAACGCTTCTTATTATCACTCGGTTAATATAATCGATGCTAAAATAACTAACTGCTCACAAATTGAAGTCTTTCTTCAAATTCCCAAATTGCAAAATAATCAAAGGTGATGTTCTGCACACTTCAATAAGAACCTGCTCACTCTTTCTCAATGTACACATGTACAAAACTCCCTGAACCCTTGGTGATGATGAGGAAACTTCAAGAAAAAACAATATCCCTCATTTTCTGCATTTAACCCCTTCTGCCCTCAAACAATAAGGGGTTTGATTTCAGTCTAAGTTCTTCTCGCATAAAGCAATTTGCTTCATTAAAAAAAAGGGGCCGATAAAATGGATAATTCTGAATCAAAGACACAGAATACAACAAAAGATTATATTATATTGCATGAATTCCCTGCTCTATGAACAACAAACCTAGTGTCTAATCCAATTAGTGATAAATTGAACCACAAAAGAAACCTTCAGGCAATCAATGCTTAAATTTAATAAACCCTCCACTAACCCAGAGAGAATAATAGGAAGGAGCAGCAAGCCAGGTATAACAGGTAAAAAAACTGAAGGATTAAAGGGGTAAAAAGGACTAAAGAATCAAACAAGTGAGAAACACAAGTCAAACATCCTCAGCCATCAGCAAAAACTAAGCACCACCCAGTGACTCAAATTCAGGAATTAGACCAAAGAAGGGACATGGGGTACATTGTACGGGGATTATAAGCCAGCTAAACCGATAAAGGTAAAGACTTTGGGTGGCAAAGTGTGAAGAGGCCAAAAGGGGTGTCCTGGTTTCACGCAGAGGAGCAGAGAGAGGAAGAGGGAAAGGGTTAAATCGGAAAAGGGTGAAAAAAAAAAAAAGAACTTGGGCAGTGTAATAAGGATGGGGCTCTGAAAAGAATTAAAGGGCGGTGTTGAATTTGGTTTGGAGTTTCATGTGGTGTGCTTCTGCTTCACCCACCAGTCACCACTGCCACCTTGTCTTGTGTTGTACCAATGTAAACGTTTGGTTGGCTTGTGCCTCAAGTATTTGTTTGGTTTAGGTATTTATGTTTACCTTATTGGCATAAAAGATAAGTACACACTAATTAATAAACTTAGTTTGTATCCATAGTCTATGCATGCATGATTGTTGCCAAACAAGATAATTATTAATAAAAGGCTTAATTAATACACACTCTAAAAAATACAAGCTAGATAATTAATTTTAACATTAATTAAAGCAATCAATATTATTTACTTTCATTATTGTTATATTTAAAAAAAATTATTTCTAAAAATTACATTATTGAAGTTGATATAAAAAAAGAAAATATTAAAAATAAAATTTGATTGAAAGGTATTATTCCCTCCATTAGTTTTTTAGGTGTAGCATGTTTGATTTTTTTTTTCATTTTTACTGTTATCTTTAAAATTCAAAACAACATTTTTTTTCAATTTTAAGTTTACTCTTCATATAATATTTAATTTATATATATAATTTGGGTTGCAAAAATAAAAAAGGTTAAATTAAATTTTTTAATAAATATTTTATTCAAATCAAGAAAGTGTATTGCAATTATTGGTTTTCTCAAAACAATTGAAACTTAAAAGAAAATATATAGAGATAGTATTTGTAATAATCAAATATTTTACTTATATTTATTAATTGTGGAAGTATGAGTTAATTAATTTTGTTTCCTTAAATATACAATAAATAAAATAAAGTTAGTAAATTACTAATTATATGCTTCAATATATAAAGATATACATGTACAAATATGTACATACATCTTATTGTGAACTTAGCATGTACAAATTTGTGGTGCAAAATATAAATCATTCATATGAATTTGGATTGTTGTCTTGTTGTTATTTTTTTTAATTCCTTTAAAGTTATCCATCTTTTAACATTTGTAAGAGATAAATGTGATATTAAAAAGTTATTATTACTTGTATACCATGAATAATGTTGAAAATAACTCAATTTACAGATGATTAAGGATAAATGATTAAAGGTTGAACATTAAGAGTTGAACTATTTATTTTCTAGATAATTTTTTTTAGAAAAATTTTAATGACAACAATGTGTTTTATACATGTTATATATATATATATATATATATATATATATATATTAAGTTATGATTCATCACACTATCCAAAGAATGTTGGTTCCAACTCAGATATCTATGAGTATAATTGTTAATCAAAACTCATGTGAAAGTAGTAAGAATATAAATATTTTTAGATAAAATATTTTATAAAAAATTTAAAATCATCATATTAACACTAACCTTCGACAACATAAGTTTTTATATAAGAATTTCAACAATGTTTAGTTTTTCATATTAAGAAATACTTTATTATGTCCAAGCTTACAATGATTTTCCTCAAATTATTTATTCCACTTTATTGGTCATATATTTGTCCATTGTTTTTAAGATTAGTCTTGCAACATTGATAAAGGTATTTACTTGTTAAAATACAAAATTATGCACTTAAAATCAAATGCATTGAGAAATCTAGAAATAGAACTTTATACCACTTTGAACTGTTATTGAGATTGAAATTATTTGATCTCATAAGAATCTTGAATTAGGAAAATTGGAAGCTGAACAAAATTGGTAGAAAACACTCAATCCACTAAGCGCATGCTAGATGTGCTAAGCGGATTCGAGTCACAAAAGGTCAGAACTTGCATTAAGCGAAAAAGTTCCAGAAAAAAAAAAAAAATCTGTAGACTGAAAAGTTGGAGCGATCCAAATAAGCATTGAGCACAAAAGAAATTTGGGGATGAAAAAAGATCTCGAGTTGAACATACGCAAAGGGAGACCGAGCGAATTGATTTCATTCACCAAGCGGATTAGTTGGTGTCAGCGGATCTTAATGAAACAATATTTTGTGCTTCAACCATATAAGTAGAACTATAAGAAAATTTGTTATAACCTACTGATAATTAACTATGAATTTAGATCTGTAAATAAATTTGAACTTATGTATGGATTGTTATCGCTATGTAAAATTAGTTACCTATAATTTTTTCCGTATAAAATAATGAAGTAGTTTGATGAGAAAAATTAGTAGGTAAAATTCGTACGTAATTTTGGCAAGCTAGCATGAAAAATTGTTCCCTACGAATATTACTTATGAAATTTTACCTACAATTACCTATGAATTTCTATCTACAAACTTTTACCTATGGATATTATCAACAAATTTATTCATAAATTATACATATTCAAATCTATAGAAAATTTCATTAGTATTAATATTATTAACATTATGCTTCACTTTGTTATTAGACGATTTATTGCTTGCAAAAAAAGTCTTGAAATTTATTCAACCTCTCCTTTATGACTAGTTATTCCTTGAGTTGATATCTAAGTTAATCACTAGGGTTAATTATTGATTGACAAAAGGTACAATCCGGCAACAAGACTCATGTAGTCTAAAGGACATACTATAAATCATCTACCAATGTTCAAAGGTGTGGATTATGAACATTTGAAGTAAATAGTGCATGCTTTCTTTGAGCCATGCAACACTGACATGTTAAACATGTTGGAGAAAGGTACAAAATTTGCATTACAAAGATGAGAGAATGTTTATTATTACAAAGGTACTATTGAAAAACTTTTGTAAGGAGGTAATTCTCGAATTACCTAGTCAACATTTGGAAAGTTAAATACAAGAAGTTTTGCACAAAAGTAAAGATATGACAACAAATCTACTACAAGTTTTTTCTGCCAAAGGTGAGTTCTAAAGATCACATAATTGAATATGATAGTTCGTGATTTATAATGCCAAAGGTGATTTCTAAAGATCACATAATTGAATATGATAGTTCGTGATTTATAATCTACTAGCAGACATCTTGTTCAACTTGCCTCACTTTCTCTATCTTAGCTTAATTTGTCATCAAAGGAATGAAGGACAAAACAAGAGAGGATTGAAAACAAATATGGTTTTATCTTTCTAATTCTCTTTTATTTTCAGTTATTTGAATTTTATTTTTTGTTTAGTTTTTATTTTATTTTATTTTTCGGTTATTTTGTTTTCTATTTATTTGTTTATTTGGTAATTTGAATAAATTTGGTTTTGTTAGTTTTATGTCTTGAAATAATTTTCTTGAATAAATTTCAGTTTTAATTTGTTTGTTTTCTAGTTTATTTTTCTCAAATAAAAAAGAACTAGAATATTAATTTTGAATTGTGGGAAAAAAGAATTTGTGTTTAAATATTAGATAGTGAGATGAATTAGACACATGTTAGAAAAGAAAATATGATTGAATCTCTATTCAAATGTAGTTGAAATTATGATACATGAAAATTTAACAAGATGATTGATTAAGACAGGGAATGACAAGACAAAAAGGAATGAGGCCAATTAAACCAAGTGAACCTTAAACAATTTTGAGAGTTTTGCTGATGAATTGACAGTTGTGGTTACTTAATTTTTATTTTTGTTACATCATAAAAGAACAAGAAGATGATTGAGGCATTAGTTTGTGTTAATTAGGAACCCATGGCCAAATAGTCAACCTTTATCTTATTAGAATTCCATTTTTTTATGTATCCCCTTTGGGCCAAGATTTTTGTTATTATTGCACCTTAACCTTTGATGATATATTTTTCTACCATTTAGCATGTTTAAGGAAGGAGAACATAGATGCAATACATATACAAAAGGGAATGGTTGGTTCTGATTGTGAAAGCTCAAAGAGTTAAAATATAGGAAGAATATTTTCCTATTATTGAAAGAAAAAAAAAAGAAAAAAAAAAAAAAGAAAAAAAAAAGAAGAAAAAAAAAAAAAAAAAAAAAAAAAATAATAAAAAAAATAAAAAAAA
>Ga0123342_1007274_pt1 | contig 14718 bp, 16 predicted proteins | sample Turbeawhitnodule_FD_89960 | JGI IMG/M metagenome (GOLD analysis project Ga0123342, IMG submission 89960) | Root nodule microbial communities of legume samples collected from Mexico - Turtle bean Mexico white nodule | ecosystem: Host-associated > Plants > Roots > Nodule | place: Mexico: Nepantla...
TCTGATAAATCGCTCTCCTAACAGATCAATTGATTGCAACATTCCAGAAGAAGTTTGGTCAGGTAACCCTGTTGATTATTCTAATCTTAAAATATTTGGTTGCCCTGCTTATTCTCATGTAAATGAGGGAAAATTAGAACCTCGTGCCAAGAAGTGCATTTTCTTGGGTTATGGCTTAAGGGTTAAAGACTATCGTTTATATGACCCGGAATCTCACAAAGTAATTCACAGCCGAAATTTGACCTTTAATGTAAATGCTATGCTCTCTTCTGTAAAAGATACTGTCATTTTCTCAATTGATACAGGTGACCAGGAAGATGCTCGAGAGAAGGTGGAGTTTGAGATTAAAACACCCGCTCATGAGGAAAACGTTCCCAATTCCTCTAGTACTCAAGATGATCAAGCCACTGCTATTGATGGTACAAATGAACATGTGACTCCACATGAGCAATGTCCACCTCAACGACGATGGTTACCACAGCCGTGGTCTATGGCTCAAGAACTTCCACAACAAAGACCAAGAAAACCGACTCAAAGATTAATTGCAGAATCTGCCAACATTGCTTATGCTTTAATTATTGCACAAAAGATGGGTGAAGAAGGTCAACCCAAGAATTACTCTAAAGTTATCTCTAGTGACGACTCAACAAAGTGGATTATTGCTATGCAAGAAGAAGTTGAGAGTCTTCTAAAAAACGAAACATGGGAATTGGTGAAGTTACCAGAAGGAAAACGAGTCATTAATTGCAAGTGGATCTTTAATAGAAAAGAAGGGATCCTTGGTGTTGAGAGTACAAGGAATAAAGCAAGATTTGTTGTAAGAGGTTTTGATCAAGAGAAATGTATTGACTTTAATGAAGTATTTTCTCTTGTTGTTCGTCATACTTCTACGTATATTACTTGCTTTAGTTGCCTTGTATGATTTGGAGCTGGAACAATTAGATGTGAAAAATGCTTTTCTTCATGGTAATCTTGAGGAAGAGATTTACATCCAGCAGCCTGAGGGGTTCGTTGTTCCTGGAAAGGAGGACCATGTATGTTGTTTGAAGAAATCTCTCTACGGATTGAAGCAATCACCAAGACAATGGTATAAGAGGTTTGATTCTTTCATGGTTGGACATGGCTACTCCAGAAGTAGCTATGATAATTGTGTCTATTTTCAAAAAACATCTAATGGGTCATTTATATACTTGTTGTTATATGTTGATGACATGTTGATTGCCGCAAGAGATAAATCTTTAGTTAACAAGTTAGACCCAACTTAATAGTGAATTTGATATGAAGGACTTAGGTCCTGCCAAGAAAATTTTAGGAATGGAGATCAACAGAGATTGTCAAGCTGGAATACTTTTTCTATCACAAAAGAAGTATGTTCTTAAGATGCTTGACAAATTTGGAATGCAAGATGCAAAGCTGTTAATACTCCAATTGCCGCCCACTTCAAGTTGTCATCAGATCAGTGTCCAAAATTAGACGAGGACAAAAGGCGCATGTCACATGTCCCATATTCAAATGCAATTGGAAGTCTCATGTATGCTATGGTATGTACTAGGCCTGATTTAGCTTATGTTGTTAGCATTATTAGCAGGTTCATGCATAATCCAGGCAAGGCACACTGGGAAGCCGTTAAATGGATACTTCGTTATCTGAAACGTTCTGCAAATCTTGGTTTGGTATTTGATCAACATAGAGCCGATCCCGGAGAAACAGTTGGCTATGTTGATGCTGACTATGGTGGTGATTTAGATCGGAGAAGGTCACTTTCATCCTACATTTTTACCCTCTGTGGTTCTGCTATCACCTGGTATTCTTCACTTCAAGCCATTGCGGCTTTGTCCACCACTGAAGCAGAATATATCGCTGCTACAGAAGGTATGAAAGAGGCTATATGGCTTCGAGGCTTGGCAAGTGAACTTGGTTTTCAACAAGATGTTCTTGTTATATTTTGTGATAGTCAAAGTGTTATCCACTTAACCAGGAACAATAAGTATCACTCAAGGACCAAGCACATTGAAATTAAGCACCATTTTATCTAAGACATTGTTGATACGGAAGATATAATTGTTGATAAAATTCATACCGCCGAAAATCCTACAGACATGTTGACCAAGCCACTTCCACCGGCTAAGTTCGATCATTGTCTGAACTTAGCTGGTATTATCCATACTTAATCAAGGCTTCATGACGAGAGAATGTTCCAGTCAAAGGCAAGTCAAGGTGGAGATTTGTGGGTTATGACTCACCTTTCCATTTTCTTGCAATAATGAGGAGGTTACTTACCGTTGACAATTAATTGAAATTATTGGGAGGTTACTTATCGCTCACAATTAATTGTTATTAAAGGGAGGTTATTTACCATTAATTGTTTTTATTATTGTTGTCTCCTAGAACCACTATATATAGTGGCTTCCTTCTAGCAATGTAAAACACACAACAAACAACAATATACACTTACTTCCTCTCTCTTTTCCTATACTCTCTATTTCTTCTCTTGGGTGTAAGTGTTTAACCCATATAGAGAGAATTTGTTTTGGGGCTATTTATCTATTAGTCTGAGAGGAATTCATTGTACTCCCAATACCATTATAGTGGAAGTTTTGTCTCTCTCACCGGTGGTTTTTTACCTCTATTCAAAGGGGTTTTCTACCTAAAAATTTCTGGTATCATTCTCATTTTGCTTTGTTACTTTAATTTCTCATAATCTTTGGTTGAAATTATCACGCTTCCGCACAGGATATCCCTAAACTTTTGAACAACATTTTTTCGTTTATCTTCCTCTTCTACCGATGGAACAAGTCTTTCATCAACAATCAACTGCCTATAATTAAATAAACCCCAAAACAAAAAATGATAAACTTGGTGTATTTGTTTGTCACAATTGATTTCCACAACTAAAGAATGGTGAGAAAAACACGAAAATCAATGAATACAAATTAATTAAAATAAAAAAACCGACACAATTTTTTTTATATTCTTTCTTTGTATTCAACACAGTCCTATCACATATGTTTGTGCCTTCAGTGATGTTGTCTGGGGCAGTGACATTGATGATAAGAAATTCACTACTGGTTATTGTGTCTACTATGGTCTCAATATAATTGCTTGGTCATCACACAAACAACGTGTTGTTTCGTATAGTAGTACTGAAGTCGAATATCGAAGCATGACCACTGCTCTAACTAATGTCATTTGGTTACAATCTCTCCTTCATGTGCTTCATATCCCGACCAAGCAACCACAATTGTTTTCAGATAATTTGGGAGTTGTATTACTCAGCATGAATCCTATACTACACTCTCGCACCAAACATTTCGAATTAGATCTTCATTTTGTTTGAGACTATCTTCAACAAAACAAACTTTTATTACTTCACCTTCCTACTAGATTTCAAGTAGCTGACATACTCACTAAGCCCTTCATTTTTAGATTTTAGACATAAACTTGTGGTTGGTGTTCCATCCCCATAAATTTTAAGGGGGGATATTAGACAATTAGTAGGGATATTAGACCATTAGTTACTCTACAGTTAGTTGTTTAACTATTTCCCGTTTTCTCTCCACCTCCATCACTTTGTATATAAATCCTTATTTTCTCTTTCATATTAAGAAATTATCTTTTCCATTTTCTATTATTCTAATAATGGAGAATTCTAATTTGATGAAAAGAGAAAGATACCGATACTAATATGTCACAAATACGTTATTCTCATTATAATATCATGCCATTCACTTCAAGTTGATTTACAATGTTTTACTGTGAGATTTATAACTTAAGAATAAGAGTAATATGTAATAAAGTAAAAGAAGAATAGAAAAAATTTTAATAAATAATTGATCATTTTTAGTATATATTATTAAAAGTTGTTTACCAATAATATTTTTCATACATTTCAATAGAAAGGTAAAAAAACATACAGAAACATATATTGTATCTTCATTCTGATAGTTGATGTAAATTAATTTTATAATGTGATTCATATAAAATAGACGTTTGGTTTTGGGTCTGAATATAATTTAATAAATTAAAAGGCTTATTGGTTAACGTGAAAAGTTATATGTACCTGTATGAAAAGAGGGACCCAAGTAATAGATTCCGTTAGGTGTAAAATTATTGACGTGTCGATGACCTTCAGATTCGCTTTGAGTCTCCTTCCTACCATGCTGGTGTTCGATCGGTCGGTGGGTGTACCTGTGATCAGTGTTAAGGTTTTAAATGTGTTCTCGTAGAATGTGAAAAACGTATCTTATTCTTCTTTTGAGAGTTCTATTTATACTATTGCTTTGTGGGCTTTTGGGGTTAATAATGGGCTAGGGATCAGCTATTAACTCATGTGTAACGGTTCCTTAATGTTTTATTCGTTACCCACTGGAGATATGCTTTGCATTGACTCCCTTTACGTTAATTGTAACCGCTAATTTACTGCATTTATTGTGAGAGTTATGCTTTGCAAGACTGGTCTTCGGCCGGTCTCCTTGATCGTGACTGAGTCGCCCGGTCCCGACCGGTACACTTACCTCCCAGGCTCGAAGAAATGAATTTCTAAATAGTCGAGAATGACCGTTGCATTTCCCAAGGTGTGTCAGGCTTGCCATAAGCATGAAATGCATTGCAGGGATGTGACGTTTACTTTTTTTTAAAACCGTCGTTTTGACAAGCACTGTTGCATCAAAGATCTAACATTTGTGACTTTCCGTCGTTTCTATGCCGGGTGATCTGCATCATTGGATGGACATGGATCTAATGACTCCGAACGAATGATTCAATAACCTCTCTCTTCTATGATTTTCTATAAATAGCGTATTACTTGAGCGTAATAGAGTTTACGTTTTTGGATTCAAAAGAATTCTGAGTGCTCCGAGTGCCGAGTCTTCCAACTGCCTTCCACTTTTTGTGTATTACATAGGTTAGTGATGTCTTCTTCGTGCAATTCTTTTGATGATGTTGTCAACATTGAGTCATATGAGGTCACCCGTACCGCATCTGGTGGTGCGAGAAGTGCAAGTAGTTCGAGCAGTTCGGACCGTTCGGTCGACCAAGAACTGGACGGCCCGAGTTATGAGTGGGTTGACCCACGCGTCTTGAACATCCCTACTTGTTTCATGGATTCTAATAGTTTGGATAAATTATTGCCAAAAGTCACTTTTTTAAAACCGGATTCTCCCGTGGATACGGTAATGGCCGACATTTGTGGTTATACTGACTGCGTCTGTCACGGTCGGGACAATGCACCGCATGATTTCTTTTTTGTTTACACTACTTTCTTTGCGGATTTACGTGTGACCCTCCCCTTCGATGACTTTACCATGGTGGTTCTTCGCATTCTAAACATGGCACCAACCCAACTTCACCCTAACTCGTTGGCATCTCTTCAAGCCTTTTGGATAATCTGCGATATCTTTAAGATTATTCCCACACCCTGATCATTTTTGTTTTATTACCATTCGCACCCAATTATTCCGGTGAGTTGGTTGTCTCTATCGAGTCGGCCTGACAGTGTTCAGTTTGCGTCGTACACCACCTCATACAAGAATTTTAAAGAAAAATATTTTAAAATATTTGTGGAGCCCGACAGACGAGACTACTTTTATACTATGGAGGGGCAAACAAAAGTTCCCTTTCATTGGACCTAGAATCCTACATCTCTTACCACCTGGCCGAGGTCTTCGATGTTGCCACTGGACCAAGCGGTTTTAGTCGCTTTTGACCAACTCCCGTATAAGTTAACTACACAAGAGTTGGTAGCTTTATTCGGGCGTCCAAGAGGTGGACGAATTTTACAGGTATGTAAAGTTTTTATGTTCATGATGGTGTTACTTTCGTTAATGGTGTTTAATTTGTTTGTGTTTTTCAGCTCTCATGACTCAGGTAGACCCCTCCCTTGGGAACTACATGGTCAACCTTTGTCAACAGACAGCGAATTGGAAAATCGGTAGCTTCGAGTCGATCGTAAAGGGAAACTCGTTATTCCGGTTGACATTGTACCTCCAGCTACTGCGACTCCACTTACAAACCGAAAAAGGGGCCAACCGGCCAAGGGATCTGAGTTGGATGCGGAGGCAGGGCTTTCTCGACAACCTCCTTGGTTGCCTTCTATGCTAGATCCATTCTTGCAAATGGTGTCGGGGATGAAAATTGCAATATTACCGAAGGATGAAAGTGTCCTAGCTGTCGTCCCGTCTAAGAACTTGATCGCGGAGTTGATGGAGCTTGAAATTTGTGTGTTGGTAGTCAACTGGTCTTTGGGAGAGGAGTTAGAAAGGACCACAACTGTGGTGGTTCCCAAGTTAAAAATGGACCTGGCCTCTTTAAAAATAGAGAGGCAATGTGTAATCATGTCGGGACTTACTCCAGGCATGTCAACAGCCGTCCATGCAAATAGGTCGACATTATCGACTAAGGTTGTACTTATTGACTTACGGTCGTTCGGTTCCAGAGACGTACCAATATATGTCTTATGCTCATCGTCACGGAGAGGTAGAGGTTGAAGGTCTTCGTCTGCCTCCATACGAGCATCGTCAAGTCAAGGGTCTAGATGCACTAATGCGACCATGTGCTCTATAGAACGTCTGTCCCATGAGTGTCTTTCTGGTGATCGTCCTCGCCTCCTTGGGGATTGACTGCGCGGTGACATTCTGTAAAGTCATCTGGTAGGTTCAACCTTTAGGCTAGCAACATAACATTCACGAGCCATTTTTTGATCTATGTGAACCGTCACAATATCTGAGGTCGTAGATGGAAATTTCATTGCTAAGTGAGGGGTAGAAACAATTGCTTTTAAACGATTAATGGACGAAGTTCCAAGCAGTATGTTGTACGAGGTGTTCGCGTCAATCAATAAATATCTTATGTTTATGGTTTTGCTGAGGCCTCCTTCCTCACCGAACGTGGTATATAAATCGATATGCCCTTTGGTGTCCACCTACTCCCCTGAGAACCATGCAATCTGTTCATCATATGGTTGAATATCTGTGTCTGGGATTCCCATCTTCTTGAAGGTTTTCCAATAAAGAATGTCTATCGAGTTGCCCTGATCTACCAACACTTTGGTAATTGCAAATTTACCTATCTCTATGGTGATCCCCATAGGGTCGTCTTGTGCTGGATCTATTGCAATGAAATCTTCATTAGTGAATGTTATTGGAAGTATCCGTGGTCATTTCTGGTTAGATATGGAATGAATAGATTGGATGGCTCTGAGATGTTTCTTTCTAGTCAAATTGGAGCATCCACCAAAGCCTCAAGCTATATAATTACCAAAGTGTCCACTCGCTCCCTCGAGAACCCTACAATCTGTTCATCATATGGCTGAATATCTGTGTCTGGGATTCCCATCTTCTTGAAGGTTTTCCAATAAAGAATGTCTATCGAGCCGCCTTGATCTACCAACACTTTGGTAATTGAAAATTTACCTTTCTCTATGGTGATCCCCATAGGGTTGTCTTGTGTGGATCTATTGCAATAAAATCGTCATTAGCGAATGTTATTGGAAGTATCCATGGTCATTTCTAGTTTGATATGGAATGAACTAACTGAATGGCTCTAAGATGTTTCTTTCTAATCAAATAGGAGCATCCACCACCCACGAAGCCTCCAGCTATATAATTGACTTCTGGCTCGGGCACCCCGAGTGGCAGTGGACCGACAATAGTGTTAATGACCTTTCGGACTCTACGTCTGATGTGGTTACCCCTCTTAGGGCTTTCACTCCGTGGTCAGGTCCTCTTTTATGGGTTCTCAATTTATCGTTGTTTTATCAAACGCTGGTTGTTGCCACGACACGAGAATCTCCTCGTCCAGGTCGATCATCTTCTCTGAGGAGACCCTTTGTGGTGACCGATGTCCAGTAGTGTCAGTCTTGACAAATTTGTGGAGGTGACCGAGGTCCTCGATTCTCTCTATAGCAGTTGGTTCGCCCCATCGTTGTTCAATTGCTTTTATCGTTATCTTTCTCTTTTCCTTTATCAGTATTCTCGACCTGATGACTTCTGTGATAGTCAATATTTTCTCTATCGGCATGATATTAGTGGCTCGATTCCTCAGTTCTTCCATGTTTTGTGTTAGTCTTTTGATTAGGATCTCAGTGAATCATCCCAGAGGGATGGTCGAGACCAGATGATGCATGGCTATCTCCAACATCAAATTTCTAATACTCATGCAAATTTTGCTAAATCTATCTGTGAGGTATGATGTGGACTACTTGTCGCATACTGTGTAACGAACTTTGTTGTCAGAATTTTGAAGTATCCCACCAAATTAGGAAGGAGTCCGGTGAACCAACTGAGCGGACCCTCTTGTAGGGAAGTGGGGAAAACCTTACACCATACTGCTTTATCGGTTGTGTACAGGGTTATTTGTGTCTAGAAGATATTCAAGTGCTCGTCTAAAGCGATAGAACAATCGTAAAGTTTGATAGTCAGACATGTCCATTTCGCGGGGAGTGGTCTGTTAATTATCTCATCTGTGAATGGGTGTCCCCTCGGGTCCTCCTCATCGGGAACAAAATTTTTTCTGGAGCTTTGATGAGTATGATGAGTTTGGAAAGTGTGAGGTGTTTGGTGGGTTTGAGGGGTTGGCAGCGATGCTCGGGATTGTTCTTTCCGTTCGTTCTCCTCAAGTCGTTGCAGTAGATTTTTGTTTTGCTCCATTGAAAGGGATATCTCCTTCTCATGCCGACGCTGATGCTCTTCATACTGTAATTTATCTACGATTCCCTTTTGACGTAATTCCTCCATTTGCGCTTAGAGGGCCTGGATCATTGCTATATGTTTTTCCGCCATACGGGCGTTGCTTGCGTTATTCCTTGTTGATACCAGGTCGATTGGATACTGCCTCAAGCCCCACGGTGGGCGCTAATTGTACCATTATGGAAAGAGTGACCCAGGTAGGAGATACCATTAGGTGTACAATTGTTGACGTGTCGGTGACCTTCATATTCCTTTGAGTCTCCTTCCTATCATGCTGGTGTTCGATCGGTCGGTGGGGGTACTTAGGATTGCACTCTGACACTCAAGTTAGTGCTAGGGTTTTAAATGTGTTCTCGTAGAATGTGAAAAACATACCTTATTCTTCTATTGAGAGTTCTATTTATACTATTTCTTTGTGGGCTTTTGGCCTTAATAATGGGTTAGGGATCAACTATTAACTGATGCGTAATGGCTCCTTAATGTTTTATCTGTTACCCCCTAGAGATATGCTTTGCATCGACTCTCTTGATGTTAATTATAATCACTCATTTACTGCATTTACTGTGTGAGTTATGCCTCGTCCGGTCCCGGCCGGTACATTATATATATATATATATATATTATGATACCTAATGAAAATCTAATTTGATGGAGATTTGGAAAGAATAGAAACGGGTTTTGTCTCTGCAAAGGAAGTTGTTCAAGGTTAAGCATCAAGAAAGAACTTGAGAAGAAAGGAATTAAACTGCTCACATAAGGATTCTCAGGGATCATGGTAAGTGCCTATATCTTTATTATAATCTGATGTATGGAATGTGAGAATCAGAATCATAGTTTGTAAGATCCTTATGATGATGATGATTATGTGCATTATTGCTCATTATTGAACGCTTTGATTTTACATGTGGTATCATGGTTTCTCAAATTTATGATTCTCCATAAATGATGTTTTTTCCAATTTTATGAACCCTAATTTTAAAATTATGAATATTGTAAAGAAAATAATAACATTTGAGGATAATTTTTATGGTTTAATTTATCCCCTTATTTTCGCTACATTATGAATTGATTTCAAATTAAAATAATGAAATATCAAGTTTTTCGTTGCATCATAAATCATGATTTTTTATTTGAATGAAAGAGGAAAAGATTATGATAAATAAAAGTAATGACTTAAATATGTATTTGTATATTTTGTTAATAAATTTTATTTCAATTAATATATTATTTTTGGAATTATTTGTATGATAGATTTGTAATCCCCAAAGTGATCAAATCTTTATGTTTTATTTGATTCCAAATTACTGATGAATTTTATTTCAATTAATATATTATTTCTGAAATTATTTGTATGATAGATTTGTAATCACCAAAGTGATCAAATCTTTATGTTTTATTTAATTCCAAATTAATGATGAATTTTATTTCAATTAATATGTTATTTCTAGAATTATTTGTATGATAGATTTATAATCACCAAAGTGATCAAATCTTTATGTTTTATTTAATTCCAAATTAGTGGTGAATTTTATTTCAATTACCTAACGAATAGATGCTAAATTATTTATTTATGGGTTAATTGAAATTGATTATTATAAAGCATTTATGGATCACCTAAAGGTTGATTAGTTGTCCTTATAATCAATGGATATGATTGTTGGTAGCGAGTATGTGTTATTAGTTTTATTTGTATATCCAAAGATAACAAGTACTTCTAGTTAATGCACATGTCTTGTCGAATAATGGTAATATTATTAACATCATTATGTTTTGAGTATTAATGTATCACCCAAAGGAGAACATTAGTATGCATAGAATGTTTGTTAGTTATCGGAATTTGTATTGTATGTTTAGTTTATGACTCAAAGTATTAATGTTAAACATGTGTTAATTGAAGTATTTGTTCCGTGTCTTTAGAATCGTATGCTAAGTCTATTTCAGTCTTTAATGGATTGAATTTTCTTGATTGGAGTGAACAAGTCCAATTTTTCTTAGGTGTGTTGGATCTTGATTTGACCTTTGAAGTTGAGAAACATGTTGCTATTATTTATGCTAGCAAAAATTAGTAAAAGATTAGTAAAAAATGAAATACTTCCAAATTTAAATTTTATTGATATGAATGTATGCATGGATTGTATTATAGGTAAACAAACAAATCACACAAAAGAAGGGAGCCACAAGAAGTACTTAGCTTTTTGAAATTATACACATTGATATATGTGGACCTTTTAATGTAAATTCTTTCAATAAAGAAAGGTATTTTATCATCTTTATTGATGATTTTTCACGTTATGGCTATGTCTATTTACTATATGAAAAATCTCAAGCAGTGAATGTGTTGGAAGTTTATATAAATGAAGCGGAAAGACAATTAGACAGAAAGGTGAAAATTGTCAAGTCAGATAGAGGTGATTAATATTATGGAAAGTATGATGAAAGTGGACAACACCCTGATCCATTTCCTAAGTTCCTTGAGAAACGTGGTATTTGTGCTCAATACACAATGTTAGGTACACTACAACAAAATGGTGTGTCAGAAAGGCGTAATCGAACCTTAATGGATATGGTTAGGAGTATGTTAAGTAATTCATCTTTACATGTATTATTATGGATGTATGCTTTAAAAACTGTCATGTATCTGTTGAACAGGATTCCTTGTAAGGCAGTTCAAAAGACACATGCATGTTTGGGGATGTCAGACAAAAATTAGAATATACAATCCATAAGGAAAGAAGTTGGATGCAAGAACAATCAGTGGATATTTCATTTGTTATCCAGCAAAGTCAAAAGGGTGTATGTTTTACTATCATACCCATAGTACAAGAATTGTTGACACTGGAAATGCACGGTTCATTGAAAATGGTGAAACTAGTAGAAGTGAAGCTGCACAAAATGTGGAGATTAAGGAAGTTAGGAATACAAGTTCCTTTAACTAGTACCTCTACTTCAAGTATTGTTTTTCCTAATGTAGTTAAACCACTCAACGATGAAGAAGAACAATAAATTAATGATCATGCCATTAATAATGAACCTATAGTAGAACAACCACAAGAAATAGTAGAAAGAAGATCTCAAAGATAAAGAAAGGCTGTTATTTCGAATGATTATGTGATTTATCTACAAGAGTCAGAAAATGGCTTAGGCATTGATAATGACCCAGTTTCTTTTTCAGAAGCCATCAATGGTGATAATTATGATAAGTGGTTAGATTCCATGAAAGATGAGCTTAAATCAATGACACACAAGGATGTATGGGACATTATGGAATTTCCAGAAGGATGTAAGGGAATTGGGTGTAAATGGGTCTTTACGACTAAACGTGATCCTCATGGCAATATCGAACGTTATAAGGCCCGACTTGTTGCCAAAGGTTTTACTCAGAAGGATGACATTGATTATAAGGAAACATTTTCACATGTTTATAAGAAATATTCCTTTAGAATTATCATAACATTAGTAGTTCATTATGATCTTGAGTTGCATCAGATGGATGTTAAAACTACCTTTTTGAATGCGAATTTAGAAGAGGATGTTTATATAGACCAACCAATGGGGTTCCTTGAAGAAGGAAAGGAAAACATGGTGTGTAAACTTAAGAAATCAATATACGGACTTAAACAGGCTTCCAGACAACGGTATCTTAAGGTCAATGATACTATTGTGTCCTTAGGATTTAGGGTTTAGGGTTTAAGATTTAAGGAAAACATTTTTGATCGATGTATATATTTGAAGGTCAGTAGGAACAAGCTTATAATTCGAATTCTAAATGTTGACGATATCTTGCTTGCAACTAATGATCTTGGTCTATTAAGCGAGACTAAGAAGTTTCACTCTAATAATTTTGAAATGAAAGATATTGGTGATGCAAACTATGTGATAGGAATAGAAATATTTTGTAATAGATCACAAGGACGGTTAGGCTTGTCTCAAAAAACATATATTAATAAAGTTTCAGAGAGATTCAGAATGGATAAATATTCAACATCTCCTGTTCCAATACAGAAAGGAGACAAATTTAGTTTCATGCAATGTCCAAATAATGATTTGGAACAGAAATAGACGGAGAATATCCCTTATGCATCTGTTGTTGGCAGTTTGATATATGTACAAGACCAGATATTAGCTTTGTAGTTAGTATGCTTGGCAGATACCAAAGTGATCCAGGATTGGATTATTGGAAAGTTGCAAAGAAAGTTTTAAAATACTTACAAGGGATAAAGAATCACATGCTTACATATAGGAAATCTGATCATCTTGAGGTGATTGGATATACATATTCATATTTTTCTGGTTGTATGGATACAAGAAAGTCCACATTTAGTTATGTGTATCTTTTAGCCGGAAGAGCGATTTCATGGAAAAGTGTGAAGGAGTCAGTCATTGTTGCATCCACCATGGAGGTTGAATTTCAGGCTAATTGGTTGCAAAATTTTATTTCACGACTTGCAATTGTTGACAATATTGCCAAGTCGCTGAGAATTTATTGTGATAAGTCCACAACTATCTTCTTTTCTAAAAACAATTAGTATTTGAAAGGTGCTAAACACATGGAATTGAAATACTTTGCCATTAAAGAGGAAGTTCAAAAACATAGAGTGTCAGCACTGATCTTATGATTGTTGACCCTTTAACAAAAGGGTTACCTCCCAAAACATTTATTGGTCATATTGAGAATATGGGCATTATGTCTACTAGTGAATGATGAGTGTTGTTATTAATGCTTATTTTACACTTTGAGCTTATTGATATATAAAATTTTTGAAATCTATGTTTTCTACTTTATGTATATGCATGCAAATTATGGTGTGGAAAACAAATTATGTTATTGTTGAAAATAACATTATGTTTGAACTATTATGGACTTCTCATTATAAAGTCATATTAGGGAGAAATGATGATATAGTAGTACATGGAAGAAAATGTGTTGATTAAATGACATGTAACCGCCATGACTCTTATTATTTCTTTATCTTTGATTTTGATTGATGATAAACCAAGAACCAATTTACATAAGGCATTTCAATGCACATTATGATTTATGTAATTATTAAATCATGAAATATTATAGCTCTTATGAGTCAAGTGGGAGAATGTTAGAAAATTATGTAAATTAATTTTACAATGTGACTTATGTGAAATACATTTTGTTTTTTGGGCCTGAATATAATTTAATAAAATAAAAGGCCCATTGGTTAATGTTCGAAGATAGATAAATAGACACATCTCATTGTACTGATCGAGGACGTTCGTAGTGATTAGGGGGGGTCAAAGACCAAGAAATTAGTTTTTTAACAGCCAAGCATTTTATTCTTCTTATGGCTAGATCCAATCTCCTGGTCCCTGTGGAAAGGAAAACAAATTTCACGTTCTTCCTTTCGAGAAGGATTAGGAAAATCCTATGATTGTAATTTTCTCCAAACCCCCGTGGAAAATCGGGTATTGTTCATTTTATTTATGTGTGACACATAAAGATAAGTATATGTGAATATTCTATTTACACTATTTGTTATTATAGATTGAAGGTAACATAATATACAATGAGCCCTTAAAGTTGAATGAAGATATCAACACAAAACATTCACACATTTATCTACACAAACAAGTAATTATCAATATAGGTATATTGCATATATATATATATATATATGTATGTGTGTGTTTTGCAATTTATTCATAATTGACATTCTTTGGTAGGAATTTTTTTTGTAAAGAATGAAACACTTAAAAGAATGATTAATCACTCACATTGGTTAAACAAATTCATACCAAGATATAATGATTTTACTTAATAGTGATAATAATGACATTTTTTTATTCATAATGTACTATGAATTTCTTTTGTTAATTTAAGTGTGTGAACAATAACACATTACTGCCAGTATTATATAACAAATATAGATAAAAGAAAAATATACTTGAACTTGCTTTCTTATTTTATGTAAATTAAATGAAAAAAGTTAAGTAGTAAATTTTTAAATTATCTTTTAAAATAAAATATTTTGAATTTATTTTTAAATTAATTATGTAAATTAAA
>Ga0123342_1007275_pt1 | contig 14718 bp, 5 predicted proteins | sample Turbeawhitnodule_FD_89960 | JGI IMG/M metagenome (GOLD analysis project Ga0123342, IMG submission 89960) | Root nodule microbial communities of legume samples collected from Mexico - Turtle bean Mexico white nodule | ecosystem: Host-associated > Plants > Roots > Nodule | place: Mexico: Nepantla...
AATTATAGACCCATTAATAGTGATTATATTCCTATAATTAAGTCTAATTATAGACTCATTAATAGTGATTATATTCATGTAATTAAGTCTAATTAAGTCTAATAATGATTTTGTCCGGTAATAAATTTCTTAACCAAATTATTTCACCAGAAACATAAGTCAACGACCTATATTTTGCCTTAGTTAAAAATTTGCTAACATTGTGTCTTTTTCCCTTTGACACAATATACTTGCTTGAGATTTTGAGAATTCCAAACCAAAAAAGAATTTTAATCTCCTAGATCCTTCAATTTCAAGTTATCTTGCAACATGATTTTGGTATTGATAATTTCACGAGGGTTAGGACTAATGATGATGATGTCATCAACATAGACAAAAACAACTACAAAGGTGCAATTGATTCCTTTGGTGAATAAAGTATATTAACTTTTTGACTGTTTGAAGCCATAAGAAATAAGAGTAGTACTGAATTTCTTTGAACAAGCTTCTAGAGGCTTGCTTTAGGCCATAAACTGACTTGTTTAATTTGTAGAAAAAATGTGTCGTTGACGTTGTTGTAAAGTGATTATTGTAACCTTGAAGAATATGCATAAAAATATCTTTTTTCAAAGATCACCATTGAGGAAGGCATTGTTGATATCCAGTTGAGCCAAACATGAATGATGTGATACAATAAGGGAGAGAAGAAATCCCAAGGTAGTTATCTTTGCAATAGGGGGAAGTGTTTCATAAAAATCAAACCCATATTATTGTTTGACGCCACGTGCCACCGACCTTGATTTATGTTTGAAAACAATGCCATAAGTCTGAGCTTGAAAATCCTCTTGCAGCTAATAGGCTTTTTACTAGTAGGTAGATAGATGGATGACAGACCAAGTGTTATTCATCTTCTTGGCAGCAAGTTCATCTTCTATGTCACGTTTTCAATTAGGGAATTTAATGACTTGTTTATATGTTTGTGGTTCATAATTGATAGATATTTGACATATATAATGAGTGTATGACGTGGAAAGCTTGGAGTAATTAACATAGTCTTATATTGGATAAAGAGTGTTGAGACAAGTAGTGATAATCAGTGAGATATTATGGAGAATTGGTGATAGTACTGGACCTATGAATATGTATGGGTTAAGTTGTTGTGACTCAGTTATAAGAGGCAATTGGTGATTTAAAGTAGTTGTTGGAGTAGGAGTAGGATTATTAAAGGCAACAACAAGAGGAGTGAGGACAGTGTGACAGGATTGCCGAAAACATCATAAATATTAGTTGGTGAGCTATTAGTGTTGAAAGGAAAAATGCTTTCATAAAACTTAAAATCCTTAAATATGAAATTTTGATGAATGACAAGATCAAACAACTTTGTATCTTTTGTACCCAACAGGATATCCAATGAAAATGGCGGTAGTGGCTCTTGGACTAAATTTGGGCTGGCTAGGTAGAAGAGTACAAGGATAACATAAAGTTCAAAATAATCCTGAAATCAAAGTAGTTAAGAATTTTTTTATATAGGATTTCATATGGAGATTTATTATTTAAAATAGGACTAGGAGTTTTGTTCATAAGAAAAACAATAGTTTCAATGTATTATCCCTTTTATCTCTTCTACTTTGCTTTTAATGTTGTCTGAACTAATATAAGATAGAGATTCAATATAAAAATATGAGTTTAAAAATTCCTTTAAACAAGTGATTTTGTTAAATGAATTGTTACATCTGACATATTTCATTAGATGTAATTTTTATTAAGAAAGTCATTGTGACATATCATCTATTCTATAACATTATCATCTGAATTATCCTCATCAGACGATATCTATGAAAAAATTTAAAAATATATTAAAATACAATTCAACCATTTTTGTGTGTTTTTCCTGTTTTCTACAATCTTCTTAAGATATATTAAATATATAGATAGTCTTTTATTTTGATATAGAACTCTTATTATTGTACAACACTTATATATGTTTGTAGTATACTATAAATAGTTATAAAGATGTAAAATATTAATAAATACAGACTCACACATGCACCTACACACACATGTATATACAAGGTTATGTTATGATTAATGTTCTTTATAAGAAAATCCTATTACAGGAAAAAGATCTACTCCCAATTTCTAATTAAATAACAATTACTTATGTAATAGTTTGGGTGTTACATTACATATCTTCATTGTACTCAGTTTCATAGTCTTTTTTTTTTCCTCATCATCTTCCTTAGAGTTGTGTGCTTATTTTGATGCTTAATGGGTTGATGACCTTATTGATCATAAGTCTACTAAAGTTTTTTCATTTTTCTAGGAGACTTTCTTATCTCTTGGAAGAGTAAGAAACAATATATTGTTTCTCGTTCTTTATTGAAGTTTAATATCGTGTCATGAATCTAGCTACCGTTAATGTAGTTTGGTTGCATTGGCTTCTTTTTGACATGGATGTTTCTCTTTTTGGATCAACTCCTATATGATTGTGTCAAGAAGAGTGTTACTCAAATAGCTCAAAACTCTTTCATGAGCACACAAAACATATTGAAATTAATTGTCATTTCAATCCTCATTATCTCCAATATGTAACATGTCTTTCATTTCTTCAAATATACATATTGTTTATTTATTTACAAAACCTCATTCTTTAAGCGTTTTTCATTTTTTTAACTAACAAACTCTCAATGTTTATTGCTAATGCATAATGAGTTTGGGAAGTGTTAAACAATATTATATATATATATATAGTCATACATTTCATCTTAGGACTTCGTATTAAGATTAATATCTAAAATTCTATTCTTCTTTCTTTTCATTTGTCTTTGTTCTTTGTTTAGTTACTATCACAATGTTTTTTTAAAGAACATTTAAGAGAATATACAATAACAAAAAATAGTGAGTAGGTACAAACACAAACAATATAATACCTATCTCCACCCCATTTACAAATGGATAAAAAATAATTTATACTATCATAAAAAATAATTTATACTATCATCCTTAATATATAAAAATATTCCCAATACAAGAATTTATTTATTATCTTTACTACAAATTTATTTGATCAATAGTATGGGATCACTTTGAAAACTTAGAACTGTCAAATTGCATTAACCCGATAAAATTGGTTGGCTTAAAATTTCCAAAACATGATTTCTGGAACAAAATTTTCATGATAAGATTTTCAGAATAAGATATCTAAAATAGACTTTTTGAACCATCGGAAATGTATTTCGTAACCAAAATAAGTTTTCCAGAACACAATACATGCTTTCCATAATAATGAAATTTTTGGAACAAGCTTTTCATAACAAACTTTCTAGAACATATGAAATATATTTTGGAACATTATATCTAGAACAAGCTTTCCAGAACATATGTACCTTCTAAAACAAATTCTCCACCAAACCCAACGTTTTACATTCTCTCTTTTCTTTTTCTTCCTATCAAAGAGTATGGTGGAGAATTCAGGTAAAACAACATAACAATGGTGGTGTGAAATAAGGTAGTCTTTTACTTTTAGTATGGATGTTCATGTAGTAGTCGTTGAGATGGAGGAAGAATAAACCAATTGGTTTGGTAATTCGACATTATTGATCATGTTGAACCAAAAATATAAAAATTTAAAAAAATCAGACTAGAATTTGGTTTAACTCAAGTGACTAAAATTCAATAATAATGGTAACAAAATAAAAATCCACTAAAAGATGCCAAGTAAAAAAAAACATAAAAGGTAAAACTATATTACAAGAATTTAAACTATATTTGAACCTAAAAATCTAAAGGAATATCTCATTTTCTACTTTCTTTTTTTCCTTCTTAAACCAAACAGAGCAAGTGTACTAGAGTTGGTGAGTAAAAATTGAACTGAGATTGTCAATCGGTAGTTCAAGGTTCGGTACAAACAATCCTCGTGACACGAACATGCTTAAGTGCTTTCCTACTATAAAGCTCATAAAATCTCTCCATGCACACTTGTACTGTTTTAGAACTCTAGTAGGCAAAGAGACAATGTCTACTATACTACAAACTTTCTTCACTAGCACATCTATTTGGGAACATGGTATCACATGAATATCTGTGTTGTTTGTCGTTCCACATACAAATAAAGTGGCTAGAACAGTAATGATCATGCCTAGCCATCATGGACTCATCATTCACTTCCAAAATCATTTTCTTCAATCTCACTTCCATAAGACATTGAGTTGTTATTTACACTTGGTTCAGAGCTGGTAGTGCTGCTTGTGGCAAGTGGGGAATCAGAAACACTCATTGTCCTGCTCTTTGAGGAACTACCTGATCTCACACTATACATAGAGGAAGCTGGAATGCTTGTCACAAGAGGGCGCAGATTGCCCTGGATGCTTCTTCTTATGTCCTGTGGAAGAGAAACCAAGCACACACTTGTAACTTGCCTAATTTGAAACACAAGTGAATTATTCCAAGTTTATGTAACATCAGTGTATACATTATTTATTGCACAGTTCGAATTCAGATACACTTTAAGTGCTGTTTAAAACTGTTATCTAATTCAGATACTCAGCAATCTTTGTCTTTGTCAACATTTTATTGCAAGTTGTATTGTACTTGCAATTTATCTCAAATGTATTTATATATTCACTCTGTTACTTAATATCGTGCATGAATAAATTTTCCTTAAAAAATCCAAACTTTTCATCGGTCTTAGAAGTACAAGTATATAATTATACAACCAAAGTGTAAGTTTATTGATTATGTTCAGTAGTCATTTCCTATTTTATACTAAACATGGGTATATGGACATGCCAAATGCTATTGACATGTAAAGAACAGAAATAAGTATTGAAGTTACCGGCTTTTACTTCAAGGCATATATACATCAAGGTTAAGCATCAGTAAGCATTAATATCTTTCTCATGATATTGTATTCATCAATTAAAACTTCATAATCTAATTAACTTCAGATCAAACATTGAATAAATGGAAGGCATACCATATGTCTCATTGCCATATCCAAAGACTTCTTTGAAAGAGTAGTTCCAAATCCAGAGGTACCAGAAGAAGATTTTCCGTAAGCATTGTCACGAGAAGAATGATGGTCATCATGTTTTGGGGGAGCCAGCTTCCTCATGTTCACTACTCTCTCAACCATCTTTGTCCCAATCACAACTGGGCTTTCATCATTAGCATCAGTGAAACGAGCTCTGCTCAAAACTTGCATAGAGGTGTGATTATTGTGGACCAACCCTGTTGATGTTCTTCCTTTGGAAGGGGTACTAGCCTGCCTCCTAGATTTTCCATTGCTACTGGGCTCAACAGAAGATGATCTAGAATTTGGCGCTGCAGGCCTAGTCCTAGTGGCTGAAGCTGGTCTATCTATCAATGATGTCTTCAAATTTGGAGGAGCATCATGAGAGAAACCAGGCATTTGTGAGGGTTCCCAGGGTCTAGATCTCACCGATGGAGAGCTCCCACGTGATTGCACCACATTTTTAGCAACTGCAGGGCCAGGGCGTGCCTTTGATGCTGATGAAGGCCTAGTAGGAGGAGCAGATACTCCAAATGCCTTTGATGGAGTTGATGATCTAAGTGTTGGTGTTGCTGATCTTTGAGATGTCTTAGGGGGTGCCAAGGAAGGCCTTGTATTAGTAGGTGTTGAGGACCTGGAAGTGGATCTTGAAGGAGTGGAAGATCTCACTGGTGGAACTGATGACTTTGCAGATGTTAAGGTAGCCCTGGAGATAGGTGTAGAGGGCCTAGAGGATTTGGCTGTTGAAGGTAATGTTGGCCTTCCAGAGGGGGTTGAAGATCTTGAAGTGGCTGAGGTTGGAGCTCCAGATGATGAAGGTCTCCTACCAGATGTGAAAGAACCTATTCCTGGCATTGATGCATGATGCTTAGAAACTATATTGCTTCTTGAAGCAGGTTCTGCTTGGATATTAGACACCTGCGATACAGGATACAACATAAGAAGAAAGTGGCAAGTATTTTATCAATTAAATTTAAACCTACCACAAAAGAAGAATATATTACTAGCAACTGAAAGCAAGATGCTAGCAACATAGTCTCTAAAACAGTATTTTGAACAATGCTTTATTATTAGTTCAAATTTATAAGAAATCACAAAAAATGATGAATCTTACTTCTTATTTAATGAATTTTACATATGATTTTGTAACTTTAAATAAATTTTAACTAATAACAGAAAGAATTGTGAAACAAAGTCTATGCTATGTGTATGTGTATGTGCATCCAACCAATTGATAAGGTTTAACAACATCTAAAAATCATATACAATGGTGCTTACCCTGGGTTTCAAAGCTGTTGGACGAGCATTACGGGTCTCCTGTTCACTCTTCACTGATATTTGTGACTCTTTCTCTAAAGTAGGAAAAAGAGGTGCATCTGGTGGCGCAAGAAGCCTGATAACAGAAAACTTCTAGTCAATACAATGTAATTCTGATGGACCAAAATGGTAATGTAATAAGATGCAGAAACTAGGAATGAGGTAAAATACAAACAGTATGACTGTTGCTAATATATGTTATGCAACTTGGTTATTTTCGGTATGTAGCTAATTGCTATAGAATAGCAAACCAGAAAAGTCCAATAAACGAAAGGATGAATACACTCTGCAAAAAGTATTGACTTCATTTCTGATTCCTCCACTAAAGGTTTGCATTTGAAATCATAAAAGATTTAGATTAAGGTGATCATGGATTTTCTTTCAGTGAACGTGGCATCAATGTCACGAGAGTAGACGTGCAAAGTATAATTTGATGCTAATGATTTGTTTCTTAGGAGAAACATTCAGCACATATTCAAGCATGCACTAAAATTGGAAATTACAAAACTCCATTTATTGCAAGGAGAGTGTGATCAACAGATAAAATATCTAAGAAACAAGTTAATTAAAAATTATTTATCCTGGATCGTTGATTAGATGTGTAACCAGAACTTGTCATTGACAAAATTGAAGAGGATAAAAAACTTTTCAGCTTCGAATGGGGACAGCCGAAAAACTCAACCATGCACTTTAATCATTCTAAAAAAATCGCGAATCATGGAGTTTCACTTTTACTATTACGACTGCTTCCATCTAGACTTGAAGAATTTCTCTGCATCAGATTATACACAAAACCAAATGCTCAAGAAAACCTTAGTTCAATTAATGAGAATATTCAAGATCTATAAACTCACAAGTCCAAATCAAGCACCCCACCAGCAATCAAAAGTTGAAGTCGAAAATTACCATTCATAATCAGACTTGTCATTCTCTGAATTCAAGAACTCTTCAACCCCATTCTTCCTTGGTGGCACCGAAGACACGATCTTAGAATTCATGGAGCCCCCGTGATTGGATTCTGCAGTCAAATAACATGACACAGAAAGGCATCGTTAATGGATTATAGAACATAACAAGTGCAACAAAAAACGTGATACGAGAAAAACATACCCAGGTTGGACAAATCAAGTTCTTCAGAGTTTTGAAGGAGAAGAAGGCTGTTTTTCTCATTCTCTTTCTCTCTCCTCCTCATCTCGAGGAACAAAGAGAGCTCTTCATCTCTCTCCTTCATCACCATCACCTCAGCTTCTCTTCTCTCTAGATGCAAAAAAAAAATCACACTTAGATCATCCCTTCAAGCCAAAAACCAAGTGCAAATCACCAAAGCCTCAGACTTTTAATGATTGAAAGCCTAAAAATTGAGATGATGAAATATGATCCAAAAGGGCGTGGTAAAAGGCACTCAACAATTATTAATTACCGTTACGCAAGGAAATAAAAATTGGGTCAGCACAGAAAATTTCTCCAATAAGCTGAAGCTAAGAACTGAGCTAGTGTTGGATGAAGAGTTGAGTCACGTGGAGAAGGAAGATTGAGTGATGTTTGTTTGCGTTGGAAGAAGAAGAACCTATTTTTATTCAAAACGTTTGATTTGGTGATTGATGAAGTGCCTTGACAAGGTTGGACGTTGCAGTTGCAGTTGCAGTTGCTGTGCAACTTTGTCTGGTTGGCATTCAGATGTTTGAAAACGGAAGACAAGTAATACTAAAAACAAAAGATTTGAATTCAATTTCTGTAAGGTTTATTTATTTGTTTCGCTGACACAATTAATACCTTTTATTAAAACATTTTGCTTTAATTCTATTTTTGCTTTATTACTAAAGTTTGTCCACTGGTTTTGAGGCTAATGACAATGCTGCCACTCCAGAAAATTTGTTTGAAATGGTAGAAAATTAAACGCAAAATGCTTCATCTCCAATTCATAAATTAAAAATTTATTTTTTATTTTTATGTTTTTGGGTCTTAATATAATGCCTAACATGTTTTAATGAAGTGTTTTATGAGACTCAAATTTTAAATTTATGATATTAATTATGATAGTTGTATTGGGATAATTTGGTAGAAAATTAAATTCAATGAGCAATTACAGACACCCCGTGTCTTCAAAGAAGAAAAATGTAATCTAAAGATTATTATTATTTAATTAATGGAAGAAATGTTACCAAACAAAAACAATGCTCTTTACATCTTATAAGAAAGATTATAATTATACACGTTTTTAAGAATCTTTTCTTTTCGTATCTATTTATTTAAGAAGATAAATATAATCAATATATTCATTTATATTTAAAATATTTTTTGAATTTTTAATACGAGTTTTACCAACATTTTTATTAATAATAAGTGCGGAAAATATTCTTAAAAGGGTAATAATTAATACGCTCTTAAACATATAAAATACAAAACAAAATTTCTTTCAAAAATAGACAAAAAACAAAGAATAATATGAATGTTGACTTAGATTAAACTGTCTGAACGCAAACTAATATAAAAAAAACATGACCCGGGACATTTTCTTCGAACTTTCAAAAATTTTCTCCAATAATAATATGTAAATAAAAAATTTTACTCCGACAAAAGTTGATAACTAATTCTATTAATGAATAAAAATAAAGTAAGAAAACAAAAAGAGAACAAGTTCGACTAAACTGTTGATGCAATGAAAAATAGAAAAAACAAGTTATGGAAAAAAAATGATAAACACTAATGTAACAATAACATTATTCACACTGCAAATAACAAGAGATGCCAAAAAAAGAGTAAAATTATAAAACTAATACACAGAAAATGGGCTAAAAATAGATGTTACAATTGAGTAAGTAATAATTATGAAAAAGTATCTCTATTATTAAGAATTGAGATGAAGTAATTTTGTGTATAATTAAGGTACCAAACTTGTTAATGAAAGGTAGGGTGAGATTGATTTGTTTAGGTATCTTATACCCTTTTCTTAGTGGTTGTGCCAAACTACTTGATTAATGACCAGTTTTTTGTTTTTATTATTGGATAGCAATGACTCTTTTAATTTGAAACACATAGACTGCAAGATAGAATGAGTTCCCAGAAAGAAGAAAGAGTGATGCATGCAGCTATGAACCAAAAAGTGAAAAATAAAAAGAAGAGAACAAAAACATAAATTCGGTCATGTTTGTAATAGCATCAAAAAGTGTGAATGTCAATTACATGTGTCCTTGTTGCCATTTCTTCACTAAGCATTAGGCAATTAGTTGGTATTTTGGCTATAAATGTGCTAAGTGCCCACAACACATTCTTCCATTTCAAACCATGAAATGAAAATGCATATGAATTCAATGACTCCATTCTTTTTTTGGGTGCTCATCTTTTCCCCCACAAACAATAACAAAGTTGAATGGGAGAGGTCTCCAACTCCTACTATATAATGTAATGTAGACCTAATGATTATGTACTACATAAGTAAACTTGATAATGATTTATAAAATTGAGTTAAATTTAAATTAATTTTTAATAAAGGTACAATATAATAGGGTGATAAAAGAAGACTTGGTTTATTGTATAATATACAAGGTAAACAAAATGGACAAAGACATTCTCCAATGTACATGACCACATGTAGCACCAATGCTATGACCCAAGAAATATAAAAAATGGAGTGCATGAATAATTTAATGTTGGTGTGATGTAGAATGATTCAAAATTGAAATAGGTTAATTGTGTGGGATTCAAAGTTGGGGGGTAAGAAGGTAAGATGGGGAGTGGGGCATTTGAAAAATGGTGATGGGTCAAAGATGAAACGTGGGCTGTTGGATTCCTCGAGATGTAGAAAAGAGGGATCAGAGGGTGGTGATGGGAGAGAGAGAAGATGGGTCCTCGTAAATCGTGCGGTTCAAATTTGGATTGGAGGAAGACGCTCCTCTCTGATTCTGAGGGTCCCATTTGCAAGACATAGATGATTGTTTATTAAGTTTGCAAATAGCATTTATGAATGCCTCTCAACTGCTCAACCATCATCACTGAATCACTGCCCCCACTCACTGCAAGGTTTCATCACCATCATAACTCTTTTTTTTTTTCACTTCAAAATGTTTTTTCAATTATGTTTTTTCACTTTATGGATGTAATGAGCTGAATTAACCTATTAATTAATTAGCAACTGCTAACTTAATCTTTGGTTGTTAAGTCAATGAATTAACTTCTAACTTATTATTAAATATTTTTGTGTTGTTCAAATGAACTTATGACTTAGTGAGATCAATTATTACTTAGCTTTATAATCTTAAAATTATTTTCTTCAAATAAAAATATTTTAAAAAAAGTTCGTTTTTATTTTTATAAAACATTTCTGTGAATCACAATTTCAATTTCTTTAGATGTGCCGGTAATTAATTTTATGTGAAAAAAAAAATCTTAAAGTTGTTTAGAAGTTTTTTTTTTCCATGTAAGTAATTTAAAAATAGCTTATCAAGCACATTTTATATTCAAATTTATTCTTAAAATGTATATGTGAGATAGATTTTTAAAATAGTAGATTACGTTCCTTTTAAAAAAAACTGTAAATACTGGGAGGTGGTTCGTTTTTATATAAAAAATTGTGCTCTTTTATATATATATATATATATATATATATATAATAAAATTTAGATATAATTATTTTTTTCTATATTTAGAGATATTCAATTTACTATAGTAGTTATTAAAAAAATTTATTTGGTCCTAATAATTTTTAAAATTTATTTAACTTAGTTCTTTCGGTTGATTTTGGACTAACAACGATAAGAATTTATGAAGTGGTACAAACTACTACAAATGTAGGTCTTGATCTATTGTACACATGAAAGAAAGTGCGATATTCCCGTTTCGCAAATCTTTCGCCAAAGTATCTCACTCTCAATGTCATCCACCACCAAGCCTCTCTACACCTTTTTTCCCCTTAACCCTTCTTCACAATCATTTTACTTCACAAGAAATCAAGAAATGGGTTGCAAGATCTAACAGAAAGTTTCTATAATGAAATCAAAACATTACCTTTTAAAGATAAATTTGGAGAGCAAGTAATGGGATCTGGTAATGGTAGCAACAAAAACAACAGAGTACATAAGCGAAAGAGGAAACACTAGAGAGGAAATTTAGGGTTTTCACCTAAAGGGTTCAGGGAGACTGACCACAACATGGAGTTCGAAGAAGTAATATTAGGTTCAATTCAAAAAAAAATGTAAAAGCTAGTGTTAGTATTGGTGAATTCTTTCGTGTTTGTATTATCATCCTAATCGGTTCCGGTGTCCAATGGAAAACGTGGATTGACGATTTTCGAAGAGACGAAATAGTATTTTTGGGGTATTATTATTAATGCACACCCAATTATATGATGCACTTGGCGTGGGAATTTGTGAGAGTTTGGAGGTTGGAGATGTGAGAGAGGAGAACGTAGGGAGTGAAAACTTTGATGGTGAGGTTGGAGAGAGTGAGGTGGGTGAGGTTCTTAAGGTGGGAGAGGGAGACGACGAAGATGTTGCAGAGGCTCTTGACAGTGGTGAGGACGCAAAGCGTGGAGGCGAGTTGGGGAGGGAAGCAAGTGAGGGAGATGGTGGGAGCGAAGGGACAGTTGAGGAGGAATAAGATTGCATATACAACAAATCATAATTTATGTTTGCACTTATCTATGTCACATCAAAAGCACTTAACGTTGTTAATCTAAAATTAATAAAAGAAACCAACTTAAATATATTTAAAAAACGTTGGAACCAAATTGATTTTTTTAATAATTATGTAACAAATTGAATATTGAACATAAATGTAGGAAAAAAAATAATTATACCCAAAATTTATGTTAGACATTTATCATATAAAAATTAATATAAATTAAAGAAAAAACACAAAAACATTAAAACTAGATCAAACTTATGTCGAAATTTTTTTATTATTTTTAACTTTTTGTTAAAGCTTTGCTAAAATAAATATTATCAAAAAAAATTCTTCCTTGAATATGTCTTCAAGCCTTTATTTACTATTAACAACAAATTTAATTTAGTTATATTGTGAATTTTAAAGCATTTACTTTTCTTGGAACTCCTCACAAAAGAAAAGAAAAGCAACATTGATGTAGCAAGCACGTGTTAAGTGGGTAAAGGATAACTTGGTAAGTTAAAAATATTTAAGTATATAGTTTAATTAAAAATATTTTGAAGAATATTCTTATTGAGGTTAAGTTAATTGCACTAAACTATATATTTTAACATGAAGTGAATATGATATAGCACACAAGTGTTTTAGGAGAAAAAATATAATTTACTTTAACATTGATAAGTAAATTGTTTGTTTTTAACATAAGAGGAGAATTATTGTAATACTAATTAATGTCTCTCAATAGGAACAATGTAATTTACTCTTCTTAGAAACTTTTATTCTTTTAATAAGCTTTATACTCAATTGAAAAAATTGGTAAAATTAAACGATTGAAAAATTGATATTTCCGTAGACCAATTTGTTTCATAAAATCATTTAGAAATTAAAATAATATAAATAATATATTTCAAAGTAGTTGGATAAATTAAAAGTTCTACATAACTTTTTATGTTGTCTATATTTTAATATAAAATGAAAGAGATGAATAAAGGAGGAATGAAAAGATTTAAAACTACTCCTTTTATCCTTTTTTATTAAAATTTCTCTACTTTAGTTATAAAAAATTACTCTTAATTTACCAATAAGTAAAAACTTTCAGTTTGTAAATGACTACTTATACTATGAATATAAAATTAATATGGTCATCAACTAGTTAGGTTTATTCATCCAACAAGAAATTTTAGTAACAAATAATTACAATAAAAATTCTAATTACACTAATAGAAATAATTACAAAAAGAATTCAATAAAAATCTAATCTAATTACTTCTCATTTCTCTAATAAGGATGATCTTCTCTCTTTTATTAAGAGTGATGATAGTCCTTTGGTTAAATTGATTAAGCTTGTTGTGATCACTTTTTCTATTTGGATGATATGGCGTATGAGGAATTATGCTCGTTTTCAGGATAAGATTGAGGTTTCTATGACTATTTCAGTTATTAAAGATTTAACTCGTCTAGTGGGAAATTCGTCTAAAGTTTGAATGAAGAAAGTGATAAGTGTTTAATTTTAGTAATATTTCATATTAAAATATAGACACTTATGAGGATTTATTGTTAATTTACATATAAAATAATTCCTAATTTATGAATTTATACCTTTTTACATCTTTTATGAGCTTTATTTGAATAAGTTCATTTTATTCTCAAATTTGGTGTTAATTGTAGATTTGTAGGGAGGATTGAAGATTTAGAGTAAAAGAGAATAATTTGAGCTAAAAAGAGAAAACTAGAAGGTCCCAAAATGGAAAAGATGCAGAGAAAGATTGAAGTTTTTTTAGGAAATTGCTTCCTGCACCCGATCAATTATGACCGGCACCCGACGAATTTTTAAAACTCCCATTGTCCCCTTCTCTTCTTCACTTTGAAAAATAGTGTATGGTGAGGTAGAGGAAGTTCATTGTTGTGATGAAACTTTGCTTTGAGCTGCAGAAGAACAAATGAAAAATTCCATAAAAGCCAAGTGCCCTAACTACCTAACACTAATATGGATATTAATATCCGCAGAACAACAAATTTTGGATAAAAATATTCGCAAATCAAAAGTCCATTACGGATAAAAATATCCGAAAGTCACTAATCAACTACGGATAAAAATATCCGGAAGGCAATAATAAACTACCAGTAAAAATATCTGGAAGCCAATAATGAACTACGGATAAAAATATCCAGAAGGCAATACTCAACTACGAATAAAAATATCCAGAAGCCATGTTAGTGTACCTTGACTTCTTCGACAATGGTTCCTTCTCTTACTTTCGAAGCTGACCGTGGCGGCTGCTGCTCTGCCTGCGATGATGAAGGCCACTGACGGTGAAGCAAAGAAACGAAGACGAAGGTGGCTGACCGTGACGGCTGTGCCTGCGGCTGCTGGTTCACGCACAAATAGAGAAGAAGAAAAATATGGTTGGGTGCAGATCACACTTAAGGTATTTTCAAATTTATTAAGGGTAGTTTAGTCTTTTTCTATATGCAATTGGGTGCGAGTTCAAAATGATTGGGTGCAGGGAGAATCAACCTTTTTTTTATGTTTTATTACTTAGCCCATTAGTGCGACACAAAAAGTAACCTAACCCTAAAAAATTAGGTTAAATAGGGGGCTAGAGGCTCAACCCTAGTGTGCTAGATTGAGAGGAAAACACACCATAGAGTGAATTGTAACCCAATTGGGAGAATGAAAGGTGCTAGAAGTATGCGTGACTAATTTTACCCTTTGGGATTGAAGTGATATCTTATATTAAAATATTCAGTTCTTGATTGATTATTGGTATTGCCATTTTACTTAAAATTTTCCGTGACAAATTGATAAT
>Ga0123342_1007276_pt1 | contig 14718 bp, 10 predicted proteins | sample Turbeawhitnodule_FD_89960 | JGI IMG/M metagenome (GOLD analysis project Ga0123342, IMG submission 89960) | Root nodule microbial communities of legume samples collected from Mexico - Turtle bean Mexico white nodule | ecosystem: Host-associated > Plants > Roots > Nodule | place: Mexico: Nepantla...
AATAACATTCATGATTTCCAGAAACCAAAGATGAGTAGCATTGCCAAGTTCTTGGTCTGTGGTCTGGTAAGTTACGAGGGTGATAAGTGGGCTCAACATCGAAAGATTATCAACCCTGCATTCCACTTAGAAAAATTGAAAGTAAGCTTAGTGCTTTAATTTATGAATAATTAATATTTTTAAAGTATTACCCAATTATAAATCGATATGTACAAAAAAGTTTGTATACTTTTATAATGAATTTAAAAATTATACTAGCTATGATTTCGGATTGATTGAATTGATTTACATTATTTAATTTGTGTTTAGTAATCAAATTAAACTTTTAATTGATACTTAATTTACAGAATATGCTACCAAAATTCTCCCAAAGCTGCCATGATGTGATTAGCGCGTGGATGGAAATGTTGTCATCAGATGGAAAATGTGAGATTGACGTTTGGCCTTTCCTTCAGAATTTGACTCGTGATGTAATTTCTAGAACAGCTTTTGGAAGCAGTTATGCAGAAGGAGAAAAAATATTTGAACTTCTGAGAATTCAAGGGTACCTTGTTGCGACTACAACGAGAAACAAATTCATATTGCGGTAAGACCACACTTATTCTTGGTATAATTAAGCATGTTTTAGTTTTATTGAAACTAAACTCACCATCATGAATTTCATAAGAACCTCATAGAATCACCCTAAAAGCTAATCATTATAGATAGAGATTAAGCTCTCCATAACAGCAAATCACTGCCATAGTGATGACAAATAACCATGAATTACATACAGGTTTTGATTTAAGTATATTTGATATTTGTTTTCAAGAAATGTGGCATACCGAATGACTAATACAAGAACTAGAGTTACTGCTGTCAGAATTCAACATGTTAGGAAATTGACCTATCTTAGTTTAGTTAAGAATCAGTATAAGTCTCATAAACTAGTCCTTTCCTTCATAATTAATATGGATGTTTCTAGGCATATACCAACACCTGCCAAAATGAAGTTGAGAGCAGTTGATAAGGGAATGAAAAATTCAATTCGGGTTATCATAGAAAAACGAGAGAAAGCCTTGAAGAATGGTGAATCCAGCAATGAAGATTTATTAGGCATACTTTTGGAATCAAATCAAATGGAAATACAGGGAAATGGAAACAGTAAGAGTGTTGGAATGACAATTGAAGAAGTAATTAGTGAATGCAAATTATTCTACTTAGCAGGGCAAGAGACCACTTCATCTCTGCTGGTTTGGACATTGATCATGTTGGGTAAATATCCTGAATGGCAAGCACGAGCAAGGGAGGAAGTTCTTCATGTTTTTGGAAAACAAAATCCAAACTTTGATGGGTTAAGTCTGCTTAAAACTGTATGTATCACATGCTTTCATTTGATTATCTTTATTATCTATTATCTATTAAAAATACATTTTCATACTAACATGTGCCAAAATGTTTCTTCTGTAGATGACCATGATTCTGTATGAGGTTCTGAGGTTATACCCTCCTGTCATTTACTTCAATCGCACTCTTCAGAAGGACATGGAACTTGGAAACTTGTCATTACCCGCAGGAATAGATGTTACCATGCCAATACTTTTACTTCACCAAGATGGTGATATCTGGGGTAATGATGCAAAGGAGTTCAAACCAGAAAGGTTCTCTGAAGGAATTGCTAAGGCAACAAAAGGCCAAGTCTCCTTTTACCCATTTGGATGGGGTCCTAGAATTTGCATTGGCCAAAACTTTACCATGTTGGAAGCCAAGATAGTGTTGTCATTGCTTCTGCAGAATTTTTCGTTCGAGCTTTCTCCTGTCTATGCACATGCTCCTGTACTTAAGCTTACCTTGAATCCCAAACAGGGGGCGCCTCTTATTTTGCAAAAGCTATGATGATAAACCTTCTGTTTTGTCACTGATTTAGAATAGGCGGTCTCTCGCTGGACCGTCTAGTGTGTCTTTGGTGGTGGAGACGGTCTCCCACTAGATCGTCTAGTGTATTATGTGTAGATATCTCCCTTTGGTATCGTCTAGTTTATTTGTTCTTATAGACAATCTAGTATTGAGATTGTCTAGCATTTTTGTTCTCAGTAGACCGTCTGATGTTTTCACACAACCCAGATTGTCTAGTCTACATGTCGGTTAGACCATCTTGATGATTAGTCTATTACGAGTTTGACATCTTGATGATTAGTCTATTACGAGTTTGTTTTGTTGTTTTGTTTAACGTTTGATCTTCTGTGATTTGGTTGTATGTATGTTCATCCCTTGCCTTCTTTTGATTGGGTAATAATAACATTTTCTTATGCTCATTTTTCGTCTCTCACTGATTTCGCTTTCGTTTCTCTCTCTTTTTCGCTTCTTCACTTCTCGCCTTATGTCGTGATGCCTTCACTGATTTCGCTTTCGTTTCTCTCTCTTTTTCGCTTCTTCACTTCTCGCCTTATGTCGTGAAGCCTTAAATGATATTGTATGATTTCATCTTGGAAGAATGACTTGAGTGTCGTGTTATATATGATAATTGATCATATTTTGACCTAAAAGGTCATGGTTTTAGATCTACAAAATAGTCTCACTCAAGGTGGTCAAAATCGAGATCTTACTTACGATTAGAAAGATAAACATGAATCGTAAATCGGAAGATTGTAACACGGATAGTAAGATCCTACAAATTTTATGAAATTCATAATTAAACCTCATAATATAAAGGAGTACATAATTAGATGTAAACAACATATATATCCTATATCCTATCATAAAAGTAACCATTTTACTAGTTACAAAACAGGGAGAAGGAGAAGTTGAGAGGGAAGGGGAGAGGTGATGTGAGTTGATTTTAGGTGATTCATTTAGGTGACACTTTTAGAATTAGGATTGAAATTATTAGCAATTAATGTGACAAGTCTAAGGAAAATTTCCACTGGACATTAACTTAACAAGTGTTAAGTAGATGTGAATGTTCATTTCCATAAGACCAAAGGAAAAATACAATTATAGGTGATTATGAATGACAAATCAAGGTGAGGAAACAAGAACACAAAGCAAGACAAATAAACCGAATAGGAACAACAAATAAAGCAATTGAACCAATTAGAATGATTAAACAAAACAAAGGAACCGAATAGAATCAAGAACACAAAAACAAGACACATTTAGATATTGAAATGGAATGGAAATGGAATTGGAAGATGAAGGATAGGAAAACTTATGTGGTTGAAGCTTGGGAAGAAAGTCATGCCACTTGGAATGGTGAATATGCTCCAAGATAAGTGATGTTGCCGCCACTTGAGAGCTCTCAAACACTGTCAAGATAAGACTAAGCTAGGAGAAACAATTCTCACTATTCTCACACAATTTGTGTATAGTAACTTTACTCTTCATTCAATGTGAATTTACATGAGCCAAACACCTCTATTTTTAGTGTGAAAGGGCTGAAATCCAAAAGGAAAATAGGTGGGAAATTCAAAAGGCAAACCATTCAAAATGGCGCCTAAAAGAGAGTCACATGGAAGGTGTGACTTGTTTCCATTTCTTTTCATAGGCCCTAAACTTCTATCCACACCTTCCTTTTTATGTTCTATTAAATCTACTCTAAAGAAATTACAAAAAGAGACATCAATTTGATATTCATCTCCTAATATTTGTGCCCTGCTTTTAGTAATCCTCTGAGGCATGGTGGATGATGAGATCAAGGATTGAGCTTGGGCTTGGGCCTAATTTTTAAGAAGACTAATATGAAGAACTTCAAATGCTTTGGACATTTTCCATTCCTCCTATTGATAAGGTCTTCCTTTGCTTGTTGAGATGACCCGTCAAAGTTGGCATCCATGGTCATCTTCTTGTGGATTTGGATCGTATCAAGAGGTCATGAATGACTGCATTGGCTTAAAAAATTTAATTAAAAAATAATTTTATTGGAGAAGTTGTTAGTTTTCAATAAAAAATTAAAATTTTCACTGTGCAGTAAGTGATTTCTTTTACTACGCGGTAAATGGGTTATTTTCACTTATTTGAGTTTTTTATTTAATTGAGCCCATATGTTGTTTCCTCCATCTTAAATAGAAACCCTAATATCAACTATATGTTGTTGTTGTTGTTGCCTCCATCTTAAATAGAAACCCTAATATCAACTATCCCATTTGTTGCCAATCCACACCCACTGTTCAGCCATAGTGCCGCATGTCGTCGCGTTGAGACACTATAAGTGTTGCCGCGTTGCCGCAATGATGAGTGTTGCATGTGGCGATTTCCAGCATCGCTAAACTAGACGATTCCACGCGAGTTGTGATTTACAACGCTGATCCCACGCGATCCACCGGAATCGTATTATTTTGGTAATCGTAGATCGGCACCATGAGTATATATCGTAAAATCGTACGATTTTACGATGCAACTCGCGATTTTGACTACCATGGTCTCACTGCATACACAGTAAGACTATGCATATGTCACTTTGTTTAGAGTGATACTTTAGAGCATTCATAGTTTGGGGAGTAAGCCATATATTTTACATCTTTCATTGTGTGAAGTTTGCCTTGTGAGCTTTCACAGTTTGCTCTCTTATCGATAATGGTTTTTTGACTTATTGAGAGGTCTTAATCTCAAAGGGAGATTATGACTACTTGGAGAGGTGTAGAATACTTGTGTATCTGTAGAGGTGAAGAATACTTGTGTACCTGAAGAGGTGTAGAGTACTTATGTTGATAAAGGCTCTTAAGCAAGTAGCTTAAAGGGATTGAACGTAGTCCAAGTTGTGTGTGAACCAGTATAAAGTCTGTGCGTACTTTACTTCCTCTCCTTTCTCTATGTTTTAGATATTGTTTTGGCTTGATATTTTGCAAGTACAAAAAAAAGTTTGTGCTCTATTCAATCCCCCTTTTAGAGCTTATTGTACCTTCAAAGCTCACTTGGATGCACCTCAAAGTAATTAAAATAAATTTGTTCACTCACTTCAATGTATGTCATTGATTAATCTAATAACTTTTATTTATACTTGTAGTGCAATAAGAAATCTGGAAGTTATGAGTGTGGTTACTATGTAATGTAGTGGATGTCAATCATTGTACATGATGGAATTGATAGAGGTTGGGATTAGATAAAATATCAATATACTAATAAATTGAAATTTAGTATTTATTACTTATGGACTAATCGAAACAATTTTCGAATATTGCAATTTTTCAATGATCCACAACCACTGGACTCATAAGCACTGGAGTAACCATATATACAACGTTAGGGTAGATGATTGATTAGAATGACATTAAGTTGACTATTAAACTTTTTAATATTCAATTTTTTTGCATAAATTATGGTGTTTTATTGAGTTTTTGTGTTTAAGTTTAGCTTAAATAAAATACATAATTGTAGTAACTAAGGATTTAAAACACGAATAAAATTGATTTCCAGAGGCGTGCGTGATCACTGTCCATAAGGACTTCTCCGCAATGTATTGTGCAAGTCCCTTAGAATACAATAGGAACTTCTCAGAAATTCCAAGGATCAGAACTAGCAAACTACTCTTTAAAAGATTAAGAACCCAACAAACCCAAAAAAATTATAAATTAAAATAAAAGAATAAATAAGTGAAGAGAAGAAGCGTGACTGAGATGATTATTTTCGGAGCAAGGGGAGGCAGTATTTATAGATGAAGGAAGAGCAACCATCCACTGTGAAGATATAAAATTGCTCCATATCCAACTGCTAAGGAAAACGGAACCTTCCTAGTGTTGACCGCCAGAAGCGGAAGGGACCACCGAAAATGTGGGGAAGACCGTTGGAAAAAAGGAACACAGAGAAAAGAAGGGTGTGAACCTTCCTGATTATGCGTCCACAATTCTGGGTGGATAGGGCAACGTCGCGCGTCAACCTCGACGCAAATCCAGTCTTCACTGCACTTTCAAGATCCCCTCCAACAGCACCAAAAAATTGTTAGGATTTTTTGCACACAACCTGCTTTCGTTTTGCAATATTTGTTCATACGATTTTACAACAATAATAAAAATTTGAAAGAAATATTTTAATTTAAAAAAAAAATCTACACCATTTTTTGAAAATTGAGAAATAGTGGATTTGTGTTTGCTTGTGTGAAAAAATAATAAACAAAACAATACTAAATACCAAATAAATTCATCAACGGGAATGAACATATATAAACAAATGAATTGGATAAAAATAATTACACATTTACTCATAAGAAAAGAGTGGATTTGTGCTTCTTTTGAGAACCTTCTGTAATTGTTCACATATAACACATGAATAAAAAAAAAAAAAACTCAAAACTTGATAAGAAATCAAGAATCAATTAAGATTAGAAATTTAAAATTTTAAAACTATTACCTTATTTATCTAAGTTATCCTTTTTCTGTAAATTTTGTAACCATCAAAGCACCCATTTTAGACTTGCGTAAGAGAAAAAAACAAATGGAGATTTGAAATTAAAAAATTACTACCTTATTTATGTAAGTTGTTTTTCTTGTGCAAGCCAACACCCCATTTTAGATTTCCGTGAAAGAAAAGAAAACACCTATTTTAGGTTTGCGTGGGAGAAAAAGCAAATGAATTGATATTGAAGATTTGAAATTCAAAAACTATTAAGTTATTTATGTAAGTTATTTTTTTTGTGTAAACTTTGCACCAGCACCCCATTTTAGCTTCCGTGAAAGAAAAAAGAAGAAACCCTGATTTGATCCCTCGATAGTACCTTCCACATTTGTTCCCTTGATAGCACCTTGCATTTGTACACGTGTCTTAGTAGACCACTTTGTGTGCTCACTGTCATCATAGATTTTAGCTTTACTTTATTTGCTTTAATTTTTATTTCTTTTTTATTATTTTAAAATTGAATAATTAATTGAATTCTGAAAGTTTTAATAAATTTGACCAAAAATTTGGTTTACAAATTTTGAAAACTTTATTGATTTTCTTAATTAAAAATAGCGTTAAAATCTTAAACTTAACACCATAAAAGATATATTGTAACTGAATATGTTACAACTAAATTCTAATTCAAAAATCCTACACTCAAAAGTAAAAATGTAAAAACTAACCATAAAACATAAATTATAAAATGGATAGTCACGTCGACTAAAGATTAAAGTATTTTATTGTATATAAGTGAGTGCAAGCCAGTTTTATGAGTTAAAATTAGCCTTAAAGTCAATTTCGTAATATTTTCCTCTTTAACTTTCTTTATTTTTTTTCTGTCTATTTTATCCTTATTCCAAGCATATTTGATTTGATTTTATTATTATGGACATTGGCGTCATTTTTTATTTTTTTAAAAAATTTAAATTTTCAAACCTTAAAACCTTTTCGAAACACTTCAAATTTCAAAATTTGTAAATTTGTAATTTTTCAAACACTAAATCCTTTTCGAAACACTTCAAATTTTAAAATTTCATATTTTAAAATTTTCAAAAATTTTGAATTTTTAAAAATTTAAAATTTCAAAATCTTTAAATTTAAAACTAAATTGAAGGCTTTATAAACTCATCAAACATCTTTTTCATTTTTCACAGTTTAAATAAGCGAAGGAGCAGTTCTCCATTTGATATAATGAGAATTTTTCTATTTGATTTATTGATCACTTTTCCATTTGATTTCGTTATTTCTTACCATTTTAGTTAGTTCAATCAAAGAACTTAAGATCAAATTAGCACATGCTCTTTTTTTCATGTTGATGTTCGTGTTGTTTCTTTTCTCTCTCTTTTGATTTTTATCTTTTGTTGAGTGAAAATTAGTGTTGTCCTTTTTGCTATTGATTGGTTGTGGATGTTCGGGGTTTTCTGTAGTGGCTATGGATCGTTGATTGGGAAAATCTCTACAAGCTTTGGTGTTTATGGTATGTTATGTGAAAATCTCTCCAAGGTTGCCTTTTTTTTTCAAGGAACAAAAGAAGTTGACAATTTATTGGCTTTGGTCTTGTTTTAGAGTATGCAATATATTGATGTAAGTTATTGGGAAGAAGAATTTGTTGAAGACCTTCTTGAGCATCATTACAGGTTTTGTTTTCTGATAATTAGTTTAACATTTCTTCCTTTTAAAAATGAAAAAAAAAAATCTTCTACAATAACTTTTTTTCATTATTATGGCATTGCGTCATTTCCTATTTTTTCAAAAATTTTAAATTTTAAATTTTGAAACCCTAAAACCTTTTCAAAACACTTCAAATTTCAAAATTTTAAAATTTTTAAACACTAAATCCTTTTCGAAACACTTCAAAATTTGAAATTTTAAAATTTCATATTTTAAAATTTACAAAAATTTTGAATTTTTAAAAATTTAAAATTTCAAAATCTTTAAATTTAAAACTAAATTGAAGGCTTTATAAACCCATCAAACATCTTTTTCATTTTCCACAGTTTGAATAACGAAAGAGCAGTTCTCCATTTGATATAATGAGAAATTTTCTATTGGATTTACTTATCACTTTTCCATTTGATTTCGTCATATATTACCATTTTAGTTAGTTCAATCAAAAAACTTACGATCGAATTTGCACATGCTCTTTTTTCATGTTGATATTCGTGTTGTTTATTTTCTCTCTCTCTTTTGATTTTTATCTTTTGTTGATTGAAAATTAGTGTTGTCATTTTTGTTGTTGATTGGTTGTGGATGTTCGGGTTTTTTATGCAGTGGCTCTGGATTAAGAAAATCTCTAGAAGCTTTGGTGTTTACGGTATGTTATTGGCTTTGGTCTTGTTTTAGAGTATGCAATATACTACTCTAAGTTATTGGGAAGAGAATTTGTTGAAGACCTTCTTGAGCATCATAACAGGTTTGTTTTCTCATAATTAGTTTAACATTTCTTCCTTTTAAAAATGATAAAAGATATCTTCTACAATAAAAAGCAATCGATGATAATTTTCCACTACAGAGACTTTATGAAAAATGAGATCCGATTGTATTTGAAATTATGAAAGTCGTTACCTTGGGTATACATATTTGAGTTATTTACAAATTAAAATATTTGTAATATGTACCATAAACTAAAATCAATGATCATGTTGTGTTGTAAATATTACTTGAAGATTGTAACTTTAACAACAAAGAAACCACAATTTCTCTCATTTTTTTTCTTCATCCAGTAGTTCCCCTCCAAGGAAGACATCAAGGTATTGCTTTATCAAGTTCCAAAATTGAAAACTAAAGGTACCAGCAATGCCAACAACACCAACACTACAAGGAATACTTCTTTTTTATATTTGTAGGATAAGATTTGTGATCAACTTTCTTGGATATTTTCAATTCCATATTGCAAGCATACTAGTCCAAATCTCCATCATGAACATGACCCATGCTTTCTACCGACCCATCACAATATAGTACCAATACAGGAATGACCGAAGAATAACAAGCTGACCTTCATTGACACTTCTTTACAAAGCCTTACAACTTGATCCCCAATATCAGAAGCCATCTGTTTTGCTGCAACAAGTTCAACCTCACTAGAGTGCACACCATATGCAGTACCAACAATAGAGCACTTCAAAAAGTTCATCTTCAAGTTGGTCTCTCCATCCAAATTCATAATCTCCATTTTTTTTGGCATTTCATCATGTTGCAAAATTTCAACTGGTTTTTTCTCACAATCAACCTGTTGTTCCAAGAAAATACAAACATGGTCGAGTTAGGCTTAAAGTCCACTTCGTAATATGATATCAGAACCATTTAAAATCTATCATAGAGAGAATTTGTTGGGTCTATCGTTCCACCTGCTATCGGGCCGTTATCGGACCACACATAATATGTTGTCCCACGCACGAGCTGTCATGCTCCACGTGAGGGGTGTGTGTTGGAGATCCCACATCAACTAGAGATTAAAGTATTTCAGTGTATATAAGTGAGTGCAAACCATAAACATAAAACATAACACCTTGCACCGTAATTGTAAACTCCAACCATAAAATTATTTAAGACATCATTAAATAAGTTATTTTAATCTTTTAAATATGTTATAAAAATAATGTAGAATTTATGTAATTTTTATTACATATTGTCGAATTATGGAGTATCATTCAGTTGTAAAATTATTTTACGCTTTAGGTTTACATATTAGGGTTTTAGGGTTAATGATTTGGGATTTATGATTTCAGGATTAAGACTTTTAGCTCTATGATTTTTACGATTTATGCTTTATGGTTTACAGTTAGCTTTATGCTTTGTGGTTTACAGTTACACGTTACTTAGGATTATAGAATTTATGGCTTAGGTTTTTCTAGTTTTAGAATGTAGGTTTGTTGTTTATAACTTTGATTTTAGGGTTTTCAGAGTTTACTATTTAGGTTTATGATTTTGGTGTTAGGATTTAGTTTTACCATTTTTTAATTAAATTTTCAATTAAAAAAGCCATTAAATATGTTCAAATTTATCAAATTTTTTAAAATTTCACAATTTAATTACTTTTTCATTTAAAAATTAAAAAAAAATCAAAAATTTGAAAAAAAATTCAACAAAACTGAAGTCGTTCATGTTGAACACAACTTCAATGTAGTTTTAATACAACTAAAGTCGTGTGTCGACTTCAATTGTATTAAAATTACACAAGTTGTGCTCAACACACAAGACATCGATTATGCTAAAGTTTTAAGAAAGTCGGCATCTACATGTACAAATTCAGTGTGTAATCAAACTTATCTTCAAGGTGAATAATTTATTTGAAAACATCATTATAGAAAAGTTGATTTCATGATACACAACTTCTTCATTAAAAATTTTCTTATTTAGAAAGCATGTAACTCCAACACTTCTTTCAAGCATTTTTTACCTATTATGAAAATAATATTTTTTTTCTCCATATTAGGAATAAACGAATGAGACATTTTTGGAAAAGAAACCTATAAATCGAGAAGTACAAAAAGTTTGTATACTTTTATAATGAATTTTTGTTGATCAAGATGATCTTGAAGCTTTGATGTCTCCAAAATCTATGGTGTTTGATGGGAGGTTGAAGTTGCTGCTTGTGTGGGTGGGATCTGGGTAGATTAATGTGTAATTCACTCTTTGTTTGAATCTAAAACAGTTTGGAATCATAACCTTTTTGAAAAAGATTGTTTTTATAAAGAAGTGGAAAAAACAACCAGTTGTTTTATCGTTTCAATCGGTTGTTTAACACTTAGTGGTTTTTGAAAAGGGTTTGAAGTTGTTTGACTTGGTTGACTTTGCTAAAACAGTTTGGAATCATAACCTTTTTGAAAAAGATTGTTTTTATAAAGAAGTGGAAAAAACAACCAGTTGTTTTATCGTTTCAATCGGTTGTTTAACACTTAGTGATTTTTGAAAAGGGTTTGAAGTTGTTTGACTTGGTTGACTTTGCTGTCAAAACAATTCAATCGGTTGTTTCGAGAAATCAATCGATTGTTTGTTGAAAATCCATAACATAATTTCTATTATGTTTGCAAATCAGCTTTAAATGTTTTCTAACTTAATAGGCTCCTGCTTTAAATGTTTTTAACATCTTTTGAAGTATTTAAAAAGGTTGTTATACGCTCCTCAAGAGAGAACAGTTTTTACACATTTGTGTAAGTGTGAAAACAGATTTGAGTTTTCAAGATTTACATTCAAGCTTTTGGGTTTTCTCAAAGAAGTGGAATAAGATTGTTGTAATCTTTTGATTTGATCTTCATCAGGTGTAATCCTTTCTGTATCTCTTGTATTTCTGAATATTGGTGTGTAAGTGCAGAATCAGAGGGTGTTCTTATTTTTGTGGTGTTTCTGTGCCAAAGGAAGTGTGTGACTTGAGGTGTTCAAGGTAACTTCTTTAGTGGTGTGTTTGTAATCTGTATTTTGATTGCATACTAGATACCCAGTGGTTTCTGGGGACTGGATGTAGCTCTTGGGATAAGAGTGAACCAATATAAATTGCTTGTGTGCTTTTCTCTTGCCCTGAACTCATTTAAATTCTGCTTTTAAGTTATTTTTAACTCTACTGATAAAAACAACCAGTTGAATCGTAAAATCAACAATCAACTTAAACAATTTTTGTTTGATTTCTTTCTAGATTTCTATATTTGTGATTCTACATTGAACTTCGTTATACCTTCAAAGTTTGCAAAAATCTTTCATAAACAATTCACCCCCCCCCCCCTCTTGTTTAAGGCCATATATTCTAACAATTGGCATCAAGAGCTTGGTTCTTGAAAAATATTCAAGTTTGATCCTAAAAATCTTTTTCTTATGGCTGAAAAATTACCCTATGGGGAGGGTGCATCAATAAACATACCACCTTTGTTCTGTGGTTTGAATTACCAATTTTGGAAGGTACGTATGAAGATCTTTGTTGAATCTCTTGATAGAGGAATATGGGATGCAATTGAAAATGATCCTTTTATTCCTAAGCTTGAAAAGGATGGTGCTTTTATTGAAAATCCTTAGTCCCAATGGACTGATGCAGAAAATAAAAGAGCAAAGTTAGATTTCATTACAAAAAATATTATCACCTCTACCTTAAATTCTGATGATTTTTTCAGGGTCTCTCAATGCGGATCTGCTAAGGAGATGTGGGATACTCTATAAGTAACTCATGAATGAACGAACGATGTAAAGAGGGCAAGGACACATACTTTAATCCAAGAGTATGAAATGTTCAAAATGCTTAAAGGAGAATCGATTGTGGATGTGCAAAAGCGGTTCACTCATATTGCCAATCACCTCAAGAGTCTTGGAAAGGTCTTTGACAAAGAAGAGTTGAATATCAAAATTCTCAAATGTCTTGATAGATCTTGGCAACCTAAAGTCACGACTATCTTAGAATCAAAGGACTTGACATCTTTGACTACAACCTCCTTGTTTGGAAAGCTTAGGAAGCATGAGTTGGAGATGAATAGACTCACATTCAAGAGAATAAAGAAAAGCATGTGAGAAACATTGCCTTAAAAGCTGCCAAGCACAAGTTTCAAGTGATGAGAGTGAGGGAGAAACTCTTAGTTTGTTGTCCAAAAAGTTCAGCAAATTCTTAAAAAAGAACCGCAACAAATACTCCAACCAATGTAGTTAAAATCGCGAGTAAACTTGCAAAAACGCACGATTCAACGATCTTGGAGCCAAAAACGAGTTGACTCGAACGGCAGATCGCACCACGTCGTCGCCTCGCTACCTCGGAGGCCGTCTCCGAGTCGCCTCGCACAGTAGCGCGACACACATGTTGACCTAAAAAGACCCTAATTTGTTTTAACCTGATGCGACATGGTGCGGCCCAATGTGTGGATTTGTAAAGTGAATAGTAAAAAATTAGAAACCCTAAAAAATAAAGAAACATAAAAATTGAGAAACCCTAAATAGCACAATACCGCACTACAGAACTTCAACGACGACGCCCCTACCGGTAGCGAACGCCACCGCCACTTCTGCCTCCGCTCTCGACGCCGCCACCGCGAACGGTATTGTCGCCTCCACGAACGTTCTCCTATTCTCTTCTCTCTCTCCATCACAATCTCGTGCTATTATTTTCTTCTCCAAGACAGTGCCTTCTATTATGGATTCAAGAGGTGGGGACAGTACAAAAAAAGGAAGTATCAAAAAAGACCCTGCATGGAATCATTGTATTTCTATTGATGGAAAATCAAGAAACGTGAAGTGTAAATATTGTGAGAAGATTTTAACGGGGGGTATCTATAGACTAAAGCATCATCTTGCATGCACATCGAAAGATGTTCGAGCATGTCTTGTTGTCCCAGAAGAAGTTAAAAAATTAATCTTGGGTACTGTTTCTATGCTGCAGCAAAATTTAATCAAGAAATCTGTGTTCGGAGTAGACTTGGAAAGCAATGTAGGTGATTCTGAAAATTTTAGAAAAAAACCTTCTCAATAAGACAGTGTGGGGGGTGAGTCATCAAGTATTTTTAAGAGAAGAGAAAATCAAAGTACTATCAATTCCATCTTCAAGAAAAGTGAGAGGGAAGATACATGTCAACAAATTGCTTTATTTTTCTACAACAATGTTATTCCATTTAATGTAGCAAGGAGTGAAGAATTCACTAAAATGGTTGAAATGATTGCCAAACATGGTCCTAGAATTAAGCCTCCATCATACCATGAAATCAGGGTGAAATATTTGAAGCAACAGGTTGAAAAAACCAATCAAATAGTGGAAGAACATAGAGTATGTTGGAAAAAAAATGGTTGCACAATAATGACAGATGGGTGAACTGATAAGATGCACCATATTTAATTTTCTTGTAAATAGTCCAAAGGGGACTGTTTTTATGAAGTTGATTGATACTTCTGACATATCTAAGACAACTGGAAAAAAAATTCAAGATGATGGATGATGTTGTTGAGGAGGTTGGGGAAGATAATGTAATCCAGATTGTAACTGATAATGCAGCAAATTACAAAGCAGTTGTAGATCTCTTAATGCAAAAGAGAAAAAAATTGTATTGGACACCATGTGCAGCACATTGCATTGATTTAATGTTGGAAGATTTTGAAAAGAAAATATCACTCCATCAGGAGACCATATCCAATGGTAAGAAAATCATAGCCTACATATATTCAAGAACTAGTCTTATTTGTTTGTTGCACAAACACACTGAAGGGGTAGATTTAATAAGACCAGCTAATACTCATTTTGCCACTTCTTATTTAACCTTGGGATGTTTAAATGAGAATAAGAAATCACTTATTAGGATGTTTACATCTAAGGAGTGGCAATCTAGTCAGTGTGTAAAGACTAGAGATGGAAGGCTTGTTGAAAATTTGGTATTGAATAAGGGATTCTGGTCAAATATTTTGAAT
>Ga0123342_1007277_pt1 | contig 14716 bp, 8 predicted proteins | sample Turbeawhitnodule_FD_89960 | JGI IMG/M metagenome (GOLD analysis project Ga0123342, IMG submission 89960) | Root nodule microbial communities of legume samples collected from Mexico - Turtle bean Mexico white nodule | ecosystem: Host-associated > Plants > Roots > Nodule | place: Mexico: Nepantla...
ATATATACACACTTTTCACTCGCTGTCACATAGACATCACAAAAAAAAAATATATGTGTATATATATTATATATATATATATATATATATATATATATATATATATATATATATATATATATATATATATATATGCAATTTTCTTTACTTTATTATATTCAATTTAAGTAGTAGTAGTTGGTTTATTTTTTGTCCTCATCTTTTTTTTTTCAAAAAATTGAGTCAAACCTTCATTTTAATTTCTTTCCAAATTTCAATCATAACATGTTTGACAAATATAAAGAAACTTACTTTATAAAGTTATTATGTCTATCTGAATATAAATTTAGAATGACTAACATAAAAAATATTTTTGACTGTTATTTTCTACTAGGGTGTTTTGAAGATTTTTTCCCTTTAATAAAAAGTATAAAAAAGCCTTTAATTTTAACTTAATTAAAATAAATTCATAATTTAAAAATATCTTATTTCAACAGAAATCAGTTATTATTGTACTATAAAATATAACTTTAATGTTGAAAATATTAAATTTTAACAATATTTTAAAAATATTCCGTTATTATAAAATACATATGTACTTTTTTTTTGTCTTGTATAAACTAAAATAGGGTAAAACAGTACGGAAGTTCCTGAATATTTTGATAATTACAATAAACCTGTTGAATCAATTTAATGAACCTGCATTTTGCGGTGAAAGACACTTGAAATTAAATTATGGCGGCTAATGCATAACACGAAATCTATTGTTATCTGTTCTCTACCCTAATTGAGGCACACCTTGTCTTTTTGTTACTTTTTTTTTTTCTCAATCATTTCTTTCTTTTTTTCGATAATAAGTTTCATTTCTAAATTTTCTTTCCCATTTTCTTCTCCGATTAAATGAAAAATAAATAAATAAATAAATAAAAAAAGAGATTTATGTTAAATATGATCAGCTAGATTCTCAAACCATCCTTATAATATAGTTAAAAAAAGCTAAAATAATAATCCATTTCGCTTTTCTTCTTATTTTTTAAGCGTCTTTTATTAATTTATTATTATTATTTTTATTAGTGTTGGCATCTCAGCCATCTTCGTCCATTATATAATAGTGATTGTTTATTGAGGAAAAGAGTGATACTGATTCTTGTTAGTGTTCCGTTTGTTGGTGGCTAAGAATCGTCCACAAAATCAAAGTCCGAGAGCAGAAAAAAAAGACAAAAACAAACAGAGATCGTATTTTTTGTTTGAGCTGGAAGCTACTAAACCGCGGTTCGGCCATCAGATTCAATCGCACTTTTTCAATATTTTAAAGTGATTTTATTTCAAAAAAATTCTTTCATTTTTCTTCTTAGTATGCATGTTTAATTTTTTTCTTGTAACGTGTGTTTTGTTGTGTGGTTCTTCTGTAAAGGTTGCGTATTCATTTTAGTGACATGTTGTTGAGTATGCATATTGAAGTAGGTGTGAAGATTCATAAGTTGTGAATTTTGGTTTGCCAGTAATTTGTAAGTAACATTTTTGTGCCTTTGATTTTTTTTAATATGCTTTGGCCCTTTGAAATCGGGCAGTCTCTCTCAGATTGCCTTTTAGCATTTTTGTTAGCAGAAAAAGGAAAAGAGATTACTGTGTTGCATGTTGGATTAAGAGCATGTTTGTTGTTGTGAAGTGCCTGATTAAAGTGGTTTCTTTTGAACTGTACTTGTTTTGATTTTCATGGTTTTGGTTTGGATGTGACGAGTTTGATCCCTTTTAATGGTTGATTGGTTTAGTTTGCTTTCACTGAGCACGGTCTTTCCCATTGCTGAAAGAGATGGTTGCCTTTGGGAAGAAGTTGAAAGACAGACAAATTGAAGAATGGCAAGGGTATGTTGTGTTGGGGGTTTTGAACTTCTGAGTTGAATATTAGCCCTGCGTCAATGGTACTTCAGGTTCATAAGTTTGATTTTTTGTTACAGATATTACATAAACTACAAACTCATGAAGAAACGAGTTAGGCAATATGCCCAACAAATCCAGCTTGGAACTCAAGATCGGCGGCATGTACTCAAGGATTTCTCACGAATGCTTGATAATCAGGTTTTTCTGTTTGCTTTGTTGAATGATTGTGCAATACTGAATGGAGGTGGATCCTTTTTCATTACTTTGAATACTTAAATTAGATTCTGGTTATGCTTAAGGAATGGATGCAATTATTGTTTAGAATGAATCACAACTGTTATCAAAAAATGTTTTTGTGTTATGTTGTTGGGGAATCTTAGATGCTCTACACATTTGTTTCAAAAATTTCCTTTTGTTGCTATTCAGATTGAGAAGATAGTCCTTTTCCTGTTGGAGCAACAAGGGCTCTTGGCAAGCCGGATAGCAAAGCTTGGAGAGGAGCGCGATGCTCTTCAGGAGGAGCCTGAAATAAACAGAATAATTGAATTACGAGAAGCTTATAGAGTATTGGGGCAAGATCTATTAAAGCTTCTCTTTTTTGTCGAGATCAATGCTGTTGGTTTGCGAAAGATATTGAAGAAGTTTGATAAACGCTTTGGCTATAGATTCACAGATTACTATGTCAAAACTCGTGCAAATCATCCTTACTCCCAGCTGCAACAAGTGTTCAAGCATGTGGTAATATATTTTGTCCAAGCATGACTTTTACTGAATTAATACACAACAAATGAATTCCCATGTAGTTGATAGAAACCTGGTATTTTATGAGAAAGAATCAGGGATTTCTCCCCACCATGCGGTGCCTAACTTGCAGAACATCAAGGGTCTACATCTCTCAATGCCCAAAGATCTCAATTGTTTCACAAATATCTTAATTCTCTAATTATCCACGCGCCAAGTAACTAGCGAACTAATACATGGCTAACGAACTAATTTGTTGTAACTAACTACTAATGTGGCTTACACAAAAGTCAATAGTTTAAGTAAATGAATATTGATTGACTGATATGGACTTTGTAGGGATTGGGAGCTGTTGTGGGAGCCTTATCCCGCAATCTTCATGAACTTCAGGATCGTCAAGGGAGCTACTTATCAATTTATGATCAGCCTACCCTTCCTCTCCAGGTCTCTTTTGATTCACTTTACTCCACTTCTGCTTACTTTGTTTATGTTCTTTCTTAATGTTCTCAGGCATGCTGCTAGTTAGGCAACGCGGTAGTAGCTCATGGTTGGTGGGGATTTTTCATAATATGTACTTGGTCTTGTATGCAGGATCCAGTTGTTGATTCAATAAATGCAGCCGTTGATAGGTTAACTAACTCAACAAACTTCCTTAACTTTTTGGGGCAGCATGCGCTCATTATGCAAGAAGAGCTGCCTAGCCCTACCGAGGAACATGTTGATGATCAACGATACAATTTTATGTCTCTTCTCTTGAACTTGGCAAACACATTTTTATATATGGTCAATACATATATTATTGTCCCTACAGCAGATGATTACTCAATGAGCCTTGGAGCTGCACCAACAGTTTGTGGTATCGTGATTGGGGCAATGGCTGTTGCACAAGTGTTTTCATCAGTGTATTTTAGTGCATGGTCAAACAAGTCATACTTTAGGCCTCTTGTATTCAGTAGCATAGTCCTTTTTCTTGGAAATATCTTGTATGCTTTGGCATATGATATTAGTTCAATATGGGTTCTCTTAATTGGTCGCCTTTTATGTGGGTAAGCAATCTTTCATTTCTTATCCTCCTGCCATTACTTGATGACCATACTTTGTTTTATTCTGCATTGACTTTAGATAAGATAAAATCTTTCACTTAGTTTCAGTACTAGGCTTACTACCATTTTCAGCAATTCAGACTAAGAGACCTTGTAAATTTGCTCTATGGAAAAGCTAATACTAATTGGAATTAAAACAGGTTATAAAATAGATTTTAAAATAGGAATCTTAGTATACCATTATTTTCATGTTATGAACAAATTGTGAAAAGTATATACACTGATTACCATTATGTTGAGGCTATTATGTAACACTGGACTGTTATTACAGATTTGGTTCAGCCAGAGCTGTTAATCGGCGATATATCAGTGATTGTGTGCCATTGAAAATCCGCATGCAAGCATCAGCAGGTTTTGTTAGTGCCAGTGCGCTTGGAATGGCTTGTGGTCCTGCATTAGCTGGCATATTGCAAATTAATTTTAAGATTTACAAGCTTACATTTAATCAGAATACCTTGCCTGGGTGGGTTATGGCTGTTGCTTGGCTGGTATATCTGGCATGGTTGTGGATCACTTTTAAGGAACCTTCTCTTGCAGCTGAAGAGGATCATACACCACATCAATCAAATGACGGTACTGGACTTATGTTGCATCAACTTGCTACTTATTGTTTAAGACTTTTAAGTATTTGATTGCTCCAGTTTTTGGCTCAAATTTTCTGAATATCATGAATCTCTATATCTCACTGTTTATTGGTTTAATTTAAGAATCTTACAAATAAATGATAGTATTCTATAATCATAATCAATTATATTCTTGTTCATCAAAAGTGAGGGGAAAAAAGCTTCTGTTCAAAAGAGTTTGGCTATTGGGACTTTTAGCAGCAATAATGTGATGGCTGCATGGATCAAATGATGCCATTATCCTATATCAAAAAGTAATATTTAGAAAGGACATTTAGATCTGGTTCTTTCTAATGGTTTCTATTATATTTTAATTGGTTTTCCTACTCCACCTATTTATTCAGCTATTTTCTGTCTGATCAACTTATTTTATTGGTTTTCTATTAACCTTTTCCAACTATCTTTAATGTGAGATTCTGTTCAATGGGTGCTACTCCTATGTTTTTGAATACATCTATTCCTGAATCATTTGAATGGTTGAATGGTTAATTTGTCTGGACTTGGAAATTTTAAAAATCACGAAGTACGCATTTCCATTGTTGTAAATGTGCTCAGCATGTCAACACTGCCCCTTGAAACAATGATCTCTCCCTAATTGATTCTATTTTGTTTTATTTTTTAGTTTCTGTTGAAATGGTTGTGGATGTCAATGACATCTCCATATTCCAGGCTTCCTAGCTACATTATATTACACTAGAATATTATATCCATTAAGAACCTCAATAAGATGTCTATGTTTGTATGTGTCGTCTTTAGTACAGTGGAGCTTTGTAAATTTTACGCTTGTTTTGTTTAGGTTTGATTGGTATTTGGAGTGAATTTTGACTTGTGCCACTTCGGTTAAAATACATGTTATGCTAAATTGCTTTGTGTTTTGTTCATATTCTACACTATACATATCACAACTACTAAGCAAGTCATATTGAGGAAATTGTCCTTAAAATCTTAAAAAGGATTTAACAATTAATCTCTATATTATCATCTGTCTTTGGAATGCATATCTAGCCAATTGGTACTCTTCTGCAAAAATATAAATACTGTGCAAATAGTGGAATAACAGGTAATATTTCTGGCCTCGATGGTCTACTATCAATCCCATCATTCATATTTATAAAAACAATGTGGTTGCGTTATTACTTTACCTTATGTCGTAGTTACATGTAGTGTATTTTTTGTCACGATATTTATCATTCTGATGAGCCTCAATACAAATAATAGAAAATGATGTACTTTTTCGTCTGTCCAGAAGTAAACAGTACACTTGAAAAAGGCCTAAAACAACCATTGCTGGTTAGTTCGGAGAATAAGGTAGATGAAGATGCTGACCAAGATTGTGATGATAGCGAAGAAGCTCCAGAGGAATCTCGCCAGCCGGTCAATTCAATTGTAGCAGCATATAGACTCCTTACACCTTCTGTGAAGGTTTGTGAGAAACCTCCCTTCACCACATTTTTATTGGATTCCTATTGATAAAATATGATATGGGTTTTATGTATAAACTTCAAGTTATTGCTAGTGTTAAGATGGAAAACTAATTATTGATGTGAAAGTGATACATGCATGTTCCTGTTCAGCTATGAAACACTTACTAATAATTAATTTCTAATGGGACCTTTGAGGAATTAAACTGGTGCTAATTGCATTTTATTATACTAGCTAGTTTCTGTTTACTAACTAAGAAACGGGAATAGACTTATTAGTGCCACTTAAACCTAACAGCTGATTCACTTTTGAAGTTTTGAATATAATGATTAAGTTTCTTAGAATTTGGGTTTGAACTAATCTCAATTCCACAACACTGCCTTAAGGTTTGCATCTCATTTATATGCTCTATTTTAGTCATATTACTGGTTAATATGAGATTAAACACCACCCTTGAGGTTGTAATATGGTCAACCTCCAAAGAGGGTGCAACTTAGGCAGGCTAGAGGTGATTGCAATTAAGGTGACTTTTCAACATTTCCCCTCACACCCAAGACTTCTTCTGCCTTGAGCCTGACAAATGCATGTGGCCAAATAAAGGATCTATGATAGATTTTGATGCCTAGAATTTGGGTGAGTTTATTTCAATCCACAAAATTGGCTCGGAAAGTGACTTTTTCTTCACTTAACTATAAGTAAAATTCTGAAAATAATTCCTTAGCATGTTTGAATCACCACATAAAGTGGAGCTAATTTTGTAGGATGACCCTTTCTCCTCTCATGTCTACGAGATGATTTGAACATCAAGCATTTCTTAAGATGATTCTTATACAGTGGAAGATGATGGTTTGATAAAATACTGGGAATTTAAATGATTTACCTGACCAAATTTTTGAAACATCTCCAGGTTCAATTATTGATATATTTCATGCTCAAGTATGTTATGGAGATTTTGCTATCGGAATCCAGTGTTGTTACAACATATTACTTCAACTGGTCTACAAGCACAGTTGCAGTTTTTCTTGCTTGCCTTGGCTTGACAGTTCTTCCTGTAAATATTGTTGTCGGAAGCTATATAAGCAACATGTTTCAGGACAGGTAATGTCTAATAAAACTCATACTTAATTTGGTTGTCATCCATAACCCACTTAATACTTTAGTTTGATTTCCGATAACGCTTGTGGATATTTAATAAAATAAAAAGGAAAAAAATTCCTAGAGATTTAGATCCTCACTCTTAGTCTGTTACAATAACCATTTAGAGACTTAAAAGTTGTTAAAATATTTTCCACGTGTATCTGAAAGATTACTTATTTTTAATCTGTTTTAGGCAAATTCTGTTGGCATCAGAAATCATGGTTCTCATAGGTGTTCTACTGAGTTTCCAAGCCATCTTTCCATATTCTGAGCCACAATACATATGTTCGGGTCTCCTTTTATTTGTTTCTGCAGAAGTACTTGAAGGTAAGATCATATCTTCCTTTATTATTTATAATCATGGATAGGATTGTATTGTTAGTGCATAGGAAGAAATTTGTTAGTATGCCCTACATTCGTAAGGAATATGTCCATAATGAAGTTAGGCTATAATGTTTTGTCCCATTACGTGAAACCATGAAATTTCAGTAATAAAACTGATAAAACATTTCTGACCTTAAGGCACAAGGAGCAGTATTATATTTTATTAGAATAGGGGCAATAAAAAGAGAATGTGGTCGCTTTTTCATCATGATCTTTGTTCTATTCAATTCCAGAATGTGGTTGATGTTATATGGCAATACTTATCTATATCTGATTTCTAAATCACTTTTTTTTAGCTTCAAGCTGTCATATTCCCCATCTCATTCTCGATTATTTTCTTTAGGCTTTATGTCACTTCTTTTGATGAATTCCACCATTTGTTGTTTTAAAAATTTAATGACAAGACTCATTTGTAATGCTCATGAAAAGTTGGGCTTTGTAAGGCTCATTTGTGTCGCTTCTGTAGTTGTCCAAGTAATATATCAAGCTTGATGACAAAACTAATGGCTTAATTATAACTGCATAACCCATGATCGATGGTCATTTAGTCACAAAACCTGAACTATTGATACAATGTTATAACTTCCGCTGATAAAATGATATCAAAAGGGTTTTGGTAGTTGCTGATTTAGTGTTAATATTTTTGTTTTCATGACCAGAGTTTAGTTGATATGTATAACCTTTAACTTTCATCCATTCCAGGTGTCAACTTGTCACTGCTTTCGCGAGTAATGTCATCAAGGCTTTCTCGTGGAACCTATAACGGTGGACTTTTGTCTACAGAGGCAGGGACACTTGCTAGGGTGGTTGCTGATGCAACTATTACCCTAGCAGGGTATGTGCGTCAGAGTATGCTCCTTAATGTGACCCTCATTCCTTCACTCTTCATCTGCATAACTTCCATCCTTGCAACCTGCTTCACCTACAATTCTTTATATTGAATTTGTCTGAGGCTGAGATTGAGATGAAAAGAGGAGAATGTTCTTCACCAAAACCTCAGTCAGTCTCCTCACCAATTGGCCCTGCATTCTTTCCCACATTCAATATTTTTTATCAATAAAGTCTTCAGTGGCACCATAAAGTTGGAAAAGTAGCTAGGCTCATTTTATGTAGATTGTGCACATTTGTATTTCTTCTTAGCATGGATTTCTGTATTGTCATATTATCTTTTTGCTGTAGAGATGAATTGCTTTGTTATCTTTTGATAATAGATCTCTGAATGATAGAAATGAAATGAAATGCTTGTTATTATCTCTTGGTTTGCCTTTAGTTTCCACTCTGTATATGGCGAGTGTTCACATGCAAGAGTTGAATTATTTGTTATATTAATTATTGGTTCAATTTAGATTTATTTATAAAAATTACCATGCTTAATTATATATTTCATTATATACGTTTATATTTTTATGAATTTTAAAATTTAATAAAATTTTGTTATGTAAATTTCAAAACAATATAATTTTTTCTCTTTTTTTCGTGAATGGAATGTATACCGTTCCGTACTTAGGGTGACAACCATGACTAGTCGAGCACGTGTTGAAACGGACGTTTCAAAGTAGTATTGAGAACAAAGGTCTAATAGTTAGGTAATAGAACATCTCTCTTTAGGCGACACGTTCGTCAATCACGAGTTGCCCATTAAACAATGGGTGTGTTCAGTTCTTGGGTGTCATCTTTGTCACGTCTAGTGAGATTAGTAGGAACGATAATTGTTTTATCGAAATTTTTGGGAATTCAACCAACAACTGAATTCTTTGATGTTGGAACTCATTTTTCTGGTATGTTATATCTTTTACCTCTCAAACGATAATTCTTAATTTTGGGAATTCAACCAACAACAATTTTTTTGATGTTGGAACTAATTTTTCTGGTATCTTATATCTCTTACCTCTCAAATTTGTTTTCAGTACTTAAATTGATAAGAACACAAATAAGGAGGAAATACGTGTAAATATGAAGTATTCCAGATGGTAAGTAACACTTGAACTCACTAGCTTACATAATTATTTTGAACCATAACAAATTGATGTCTACGGTGGAGTTAGGTAAAACTTTTACCTTTAGAAGATAAAATAGGTAATCTTTTCACCTACAAAATAGCATAATGCAACGTTATAATTTTTATTTTATGCTTAAAACTTGAATTTTTATTTTATTTTCTAATGATCTCACCTAAATGAAAATTCTTGATGTGTTTTAATACGAGGAGTAAATTATAATTGTTCTCACCTGACATGGATCGGACCTTGTTGGTGGACTCCGGGATGACTTTTCTTTTTTGTTGTTTTTGGTTTGAGATGCTAATAATTCACAGTGAGAGGAGCTCCACCTGTTGATTACACTTCGACGATCCAGTCAGTGAGAGCATATAACTATCAGAAACTGAATACAAAATAATTGTATGAGCATAGTCTCTCCCGATTTTCAACCTCCTTTTCTCAGGGTCTCAAGCCCCTTTTATAGTATTCATAAAACTCCCTTCAGGAGTTTAACAAACATCAAGATATCCCATTAATATTCTCTTTATTTTATGGTTACAGGCAGAACATTATCTCTAGTTGTTCTACTGAATTTTAGAATAATATCTGTACCCAACTAATTCACGTATTCCTTTGTTTATCCTTATTATCGACTTATAACTACCTGGGCTGACCACCTGATGTGGCATTGAGCCCTATCATCTACTAGTCCGAGCTTAAACGTTTAACTTCAATATGTCAGGACGCACAATCATCCTTACGTTAATCATCTCTTCAAAATGGGCTCTATTTGTCCAAGCCGACCTTTTGGCGTACCACTGAGCCTATCATTCCCTTTTGGGCCGAGCTTGGTCCTTCCCCAAATGGGTCTGACTAGCTGAGTTAACACGCGTAAGTGCTCGAGTCGGAGATCCGAGCACACCCGACCAATACACAACCCCCCAGCCTCGAGTCGAGCTTGGTGAGGCGAAAAGGCTTACTTGCACCGGCGACTGACATGACATTTCCCTCAAAGGGTAGCTAAGACATAATTTCCGAAGTGTCTTTTGAAAAAACGTTTCACCATACTAAATATGGTGTGTACACACGACAAATCATCAACGGTGTGGAGTTCCTACCGTTTCGACTTCTTTTTTTTCAAAATTAACAGCCTTCCCCTTTCGAACTCACTTTATTTACCTTCACTCTTGTGCAAAACAAAATTCTCTCCCCTTCTCCGCACCACCTAGCATTGTCGTGAGTCACCAGAAAACAGGTACATTTAACTCAAACCTTCTTTGATCGATCACTTTTTTCGTTTATTTATTTCAATTGGACCATGCATTTTACCATGCTTCGACTAGTCTGTTCTACTTATATGCTTTCATGAACTGCGTTTTGTATTTCCATTGCCTTCCATGTCTTAGTTGCATTCGAGATAGGTTATAGCTCTGCTTACCCTTGAGCCAAAAAGGAACTGCTTAAAGAAACTTCTATTTTTACCACCCGCTCGAAAATTAGAGAGTTAAGGGAACCGGGGGCGTTATGTAAAATGGACCAATCTTTAGTCAAGGTCGTAATCTATAGGGAGGGAGAACCTGCATATAGTGACGAGTCATTGGATCTTGATGGGTCGTTATGCTTTTTCTATGCCACCTTTTTTACTAAGGTTTTACTGCTTCTCCCCCTGTCAATCTTCAAAAAAGAATTGCTAACCGAGTTCAATGTAGCTCCTGCCCAGCTGCATCTGAATAGTTGGGCATTTATTATTTTGTGCTCATAGCTCGACATTTTGCTGACTGTGTATGTTTTGTTTTATTTCTTTGAACTCAAACACTCTGGTCGACAATTGTGGGTCTCTCTAAATGGCATTCCCAGCGGAGGTCTGCTTACCCTATTTCAATCCTCTTACAAAATCTTCAAGGGTCGGTTTATAAAGGTTCGTGCCTCAACCGGGGATCTATCTTTGTTGGATGGCTTCCCTTTATATTGGTTGCCTAACCACCGATACCAGAGTGCTCGACATCTGGAAGACCTGTCCTCAAGGGAACGAGGTATGTGTGAACATTTAGAGAACCTTAAAGTAGTCTTCAACATACCAACCCTTTTGATAAAAGAGTACCTTTCGGGCGCTCTCAAAGCCTACATCAGCACACCTCTCCTAAACCTTACCTCTTAGGAGAACCTTAACTCATAAACTCTAAGAAGAGGTCGAGCACCTAAGCCCGAGGTTGGCCGTTTGGGTTTGGAGCTTGCCAACAAGACCCAAGAAGGACTCGCTTTGGCCGAGGAGAAGAAAAAACTCTCCCATGAGGTCTAGGTCTTGAAGAAAGAAAAAGAAGAGGAGATGGTGCGCAAGGAGAAGGTGTTCTCCAAGGTGGTTGACTCTTTCAAAGACAACGCAACTCAATCCTACATCGTCGGGTTTGAGACTGCTTTAGAGTAGGTAGCCGTCGTCCACCCCACAATGGACTTCTCCGAGCTGAGCCTATGCAAAAGTATAATTGATGGAAAACTTGTGGAAAACTTTTAACCTATGATATTACGAACCTTATTTTATTTTTATGTATGCATTTAATATTGGGATTTGGTAATCGTTTTGTACATCTTCCTAAGTGTGTATTTTAATGTTTGAACTCAGACAAGACATAGGTATGTTAACATTTTATTTATTTTAAACTCGTGATTTTCCCTTAATTGTGCCCTTTTACATCGTTGATAGCCTTATCTATACCATATAAATGCATCCACAAAATGACCTTACCAAATAAATTTACTTCGCATACCAAGCGCATCATAACTTAACACAACACGATTTTGCTAACCTGAGCGAGATGAAAGCGACGACAATAGTTTTTTAGCTAACACATTAAATCTTGATGGATGACACCCTTTTAGGTCGGTCAAACCATTAGCTGCTCCAACTTTTACCTGCATTACTGGTTAGCTTGACACATCTCGCCAAGAAATTTTACCAAACATAGGACACCCACTCGGGTAACAATATCTGTTTCGAGCTAGGTCGTCTTACCATGCTTACTCAAACATCGTCATCGTAGGGTGCCTGCTCGGGTAACAATGTCTGTTATGAGCTAGGTCGTTTTATCATGCTTACTCAAACATCATCATCACAGGGCGCTTGCTCGGGTAACAACGTTTGTTCCGAGCTAGGTCGTCTTACAATGCTTACTCAAACATCGTCATCGTAGGGCGCCTGCTTCGATAACAACGTCTATTTCGAGCCAGGTCGTCTTACCATGCTTACTCAAACATCGTCATCACAGGGCGCCTGCTCGGGTAACAACATCTGTTCTGAGTTAGGTTGTCTTACCATGCTTACTCAAACATCGTCATCGCAGGGCGCCTGTCCGGGTAACAACGTCTATTCAAAGTTAGGTTGTCTTACCATGCCTACTTGGACAATTATCTGCTCATAAATTTCCAATTAACGAATTTTATTTGTGGGCGACCTCATTAAAAAACCCCTTTAAGAGGAAAAAGAGTGTCACCTCAAAAGAGAACGTAAATGTTCAAGACACAAACAAACAAACCCTTTAACTAAAATAAAACTCGAGGCTCGCTACATTCCATGTCTGCGAGATGATTTGCCCGTCCAGAGTTTCTAACCTGTATGCTCTATTGCCGAGGACCTCGATTACTCGATATGGCCCCGTCCACTTGGAAGACAGCTTGTTCTCAATCTGATAAGTGTGGGCTTTTCTCATCACCAAGTCGGCTACCTTGAATTGTCGAAGCTTCGACTTAGTTTTGTGCCTCGCCTTTACTTTTCTCTTCAAGGCTTATGAGTTTATGTGGGTGCGGTTACGTGCCTCCTCCAACAAATCTAAGTTGATTCTCCTTCCCTCGTTGGACTCTTCGGCAACAAAACTTTGAAACCTAAGGGCTCTGATACTTCTACTAGTATCATGGCATCTGACCCATACACCAAACTGAAATGTGTCTCCTTTGTTGTTGACCAAACCCCTTTCGTTTTTTCAACTCTCCTTTTTAGACCTCTGCAAGAACCTGTTGGCAGACTCGGCCTGGCCATTTGTTTGGGGATGTTCCACCGAGGCAAAAATTTGTTTAACTCCAAGCTCTGTGCATAGCTTCCCGAGCTACCGACTGGCAAATTGGGTCCCATTGTTAGACACCAGATGCCTGGGAACTCCAAAACAACGTACAATATTCTTCCATACAAAATGTTGGACTTTGTGAGTGGTTATCTGCACAACTAACTCAACTTCAATCCACTTAGTAAAATACTCAATGGCGATGATGAAGTATTCCATTTGTCGTAGAGCTAACGGGAAATGGCCTAAAATATCTATTCCCAAGTATGGAAAGGCCATTGCAGCTCCTCAGGTGGTGAGTGACTCCAATCGACATGTTTCTGACATTGTTCACACATTCTGATATACTTCCCACAGTCTTCCTTCATCGTCGACCAATAATACTCTGCTCGGATAGCCTTTAAAGAGAGGGCTCGTCCACCAATGTGATTTCCACAAATGCCCTCGTGGAGCTCGGACATTATTCGCATGCATTGGTCTCTACTTACACAGGCGAGTAGTGGATGCGTATAGCCTTAACGAAAAAGACGACCATCCACCAGAGTATGTCGATTCGCATTCCTATTGATGCTCTTGGCTTATGAGGGCTTAGAGGGGAGCAAACCATCGGCAAGATATCATGTATATGGTGTTTGCCAAGTGTCCACCAAGCTGATATGCATGACCTCGATGTAGTCATCCTCAGGGAGCCCCTGACAGTCGTCCTTGTCAATTTCAAGGTTTACTGAATTTTAGAAAAATATCTGTACCCAACTAATCTGGGTTTTCCTCTGTTTATCCTTATTATCTTTTTATTACCGACTTACATCTACTTGGGTTGACCACCTGATGTGCATTGGGCCCTATCATCTATTCGGCCGGGCTTAAACGTTTAACTTCAATATGCTAGGACGCACAATCATCCTTACGTTAATCATCTTTTCAAAATGGGCTTTATCTGTTTGAGCCAACCTTTTGGCGTACCACTGGGCCTATCATTCCGTTTTGGGCCGAGCTTGGTCCTTCCCCAAATAGGTCTGACTAACTAAGTTAACACGCCTAAGTGTTCGGGTTGGAGCCACGCCCAACTAGTACAATAATGGGTCAGATGCCATGATTCCAGTGGAAATCCAATGAACCGTCCTCGGTTCCAAAGCTTCGTTGTTGAGGATAACCTGAGGGTAGTGGGTTTATTCTGTTTCTCCTGCGTGTAGATTTTTGTTTAAGTGTAGCCTCAAGACTTAGTTAAAAGTTTCTAATAAGATGTTTGAAAAAGTTGTTTTTCTTGAAATCTTGTTTGTGTTCGAGTCAAATTAATTGTTATGAATAAAGATGAAAGTATTAAGAATGAAAAGAATCTTGATAGAGTGGTGAGGGTGCACACTCATGACTAGATCAAGATTATTTTCTATCTTAATTCTAAGTAGCTAGAGTAC
>Ga0123342_1007278_pt1 | contig 14716 bp, 14 predicted proteins | sample Turbeawhitnodule_FD_89960 | JGI IMG/M metagenome (GOLD analysis project Ga0123342, IMG submission 89960) | Root nodule microbial communities of legume samples collected from Mexico - Turtle bean Mexico white nodule | ecosystem: Host-associated > Plants > Roots > Nodule | place: Mexico: Nepantla...
TACCTCTGTTCTTTGTTTTTTGCCTTCTGTTTTTTGGTTGATTTCTTGTGTTGCAGAGAGAATCCTAGCAGAACCGCACCGCCGCATCACCACTACAGGAAACACCACTCTCTATGGCCTCTTCTATTACAATAACTTACATTAGTATATTGCATACTCTGAAACAAAACTGAAACAAAACCAAAGCAAATAAATTGTCAACTTCTTTTGTTTCTTGAAAAAAAAAGCAACCTTAGATAGATATTCCCATAACATAGTGCAAACACCAAAGCTTCTAGAGATTTTTCCAATCAGCAATCCAAAGCCACTGCAGAAAACCCAAACATCCACAACCAATCAACAACAAAAAGTACAACACTAATTTTCACTCAACAAGAGATAAAAATCAAAAGAGAGAGAAAATGAACATGTGTCAATACAATCGTAAGTTTTTTTGAAAATTTCGAAACTTGAAAATGTGAAAATTTAAATTTTTTGAAAAAATAGGAAATGACGCAATGTCCATAAAAATGAAATAAAATCAAATATTGATATAAGGATAAAATAAGAAATTTTGTTTGAAGGAAATTAAAGAGTGAAATATTTTGAAAATTTAAAATTTTGAAGTGTTTCGAAAAGGTTTTAGGGTTTGAAATTTTGAAAAATTTAAGATTAAAAATTTGAAAATTTAAAATTTTGTAAATTTAAAAAATATGAAAATTTAAAATTTTGAAATTTGAAGTGTTTGGAAAAGGCTTTAGGGTTTGAAATTTTGAAAAATTTAAAATTTTAAAATTTAAAATTTTGTAAATTTAAAATTTTGAAATTTGAAATTTTGAAATTTGAAGTGATTGGAAAAGGTTTAGAGTTTGAAAATTTGAAAAATTTAAGATTAAAAAATTTGTAAATTTATAGTTTTGAAAATTTTAAAATTTTAAAAATTTAGAAATTTAAATTTTTTGAAGTGTTCGAAAAAAGTTTAGGATTTGAAATTTTTAAAGTTTTAAAGTTAATTTTTTTTTAAAAAAATTAAAAGTTTATAAAAATAAAAAATAACGCAATACCCAATAAAATAAAATTAAATATTGATATAAAGATAAAATAAAAAAATAAAAATAATGGAAGTTAAAGAGAAAAATTTCCTTTATAGTTAAAATAGATAATTAACAGACCAAGTTGAATCAACCCTTCTTCCTTTTCCTTAGATTAAGGAACAGGTAGATCATAATAAAAGCATATAAAATGCAATTGAAAAATAGAACCATCAAATTAACACCAACTAACAACACACAAGTAAAATTAAACAAAATTGAATGATGCTTCTTTCAACATTTTCTCTCATTAACCATTTGAAAGTAAAAATCAATGACTCGCCAATTCTAGGATCGTTGAGAGCAGCCAAGCTATAATACTTCCCAAACTCACCACCACTAGCAAGCTTCTCCAATGTCCTCAAAATGCTACGCACGGGTTCTTAGTCGCTACACAAACCAACCAAAAATTTTACAATCAAATCCAACAATGCGTCCCATTCCTAATCATGCCACTATTTTCATAAAATCAACTTAAGAGAAAATAGAAAAAAAAAGCTTACTCAAAAACAAATCTTTCATAATTATAAATTTTTTTGAATAATTGTCTCTTTTCGATTTATAGATTTTCTAACTTAAACAATAAAATATTCATATTTTATTTCTTTTAAACTATTTTGCATTAAGAAAGGCGTTAAATGGTCTTTACTTAGTCCAACTTTATTACCATTAAAACTAAATATATTCATAAACTTTACAATATTTAAAACTAAACTAATACTAAATAGTATATATTTTTGTAATTTAATTTAGTTTTTATTTGTTTTATTTAAGATTATGAAATATATAAAGACTAAAATGCATCTAAAAAAATGTATCAACTATTAAAAAAGTTAAAATCGTAATTTTATTAGCTTAAAGAATTTATATATAGTATAACATATACATATATGTAACCACAAAGACAATTTTTTAAAAAGAAACGTCATAACGGATACATCTTAAACTTTTCATATTAGTTTTCAATTACTATCATATCTTATTTTTATATACTTTTTAACAATCAATGTATGTCAATAGTTAGTAAAAGAGTTCACTAATACTTATATACTTCTGCTAATAATAATAATAAATAAAGCAGTTCATTTAATTAAACTTAAACTATAGTTTATAAATTTTACATTAGATATATGTTAAAAATTCAAGACAAAAAAAAAGTTATATATAAATTTGGTTTAAACTTAGCTTTTATTTGAAGAAAAAAAGCCAAAGATCGTGATGAAGTTGGCATATCAATTATTGAGTTAAGAATTATTTGTAGTATATTGTTTGAAAATCGTGTTGGAGTGTATGACCAGTAATGCAGCAGAGAGTTATTTGCAAGTTGGATAACTACAGCTCATAAGGTGCATAGTTACTTGCAATCCATTTTTTTATAAACATGAAAAGTAATTCTATTTTATTTAATAAAAATATTTATCATTCTAGTTGTTAAAATAAATTCTAATAGATTATTTTATATCTCATGCATGAATACTTTTTAAAAAAAGTATAAACTTGGTTTTTAATATAATAAAAAACAACTCAAATTATATTAAAATTATATCATAAAACATTATATAATTACGTATAAAATTATGTATTTATATATAATTTAGTTTAGTAACTATAAATAATATACACATTCTTCATCTCATCTGATTACTGATGTGCTTTTTAAGTCGATGATTAAGAAAATGTGAATTTGTTTTAAAATCTCTATGACGATAATGTTTTAATGTGAAATCTATTAAAACTTTAGAGTTTGAAATTCAATCACAATTCTATTTTTAAAAAGTATCTCAAATAATTAAGAAAGAAAGTAATGTGGTATTATTATGAGTGTTTGTTTTATATTTATTTCAAAATTTCTTTGAAGAAAATTGAGGGACTTTAGATTTTGTGTTTGATTAACCTTTATCAAAAAGAGTAAGGATGTGTTCAATGTTTTTTTTAATTTCATTTACTCTATAGTTTATAGTTAATGTTATATTTATTATTCTATTATTAATTTTAATATTGAAAGTAAATAAATAAATAAAAGTCGTGATAATAAATAGAGTTATGTTGATAAGCAGAGGAGAAAGAAGAGTGGCCTCATTGGACAGTCATTGGACAGACTTCACAGCAGAGAGAAAGCACAGAGAAAGGAAGGGGAAGAGAGAAACTGCAAATCTGCATTTCTCTCTCTCCTGATAACAGGCGTGTTCAAGTAAACTGTTCTTATTCTCTTTTCTCTTCATTCTTTTGATTTCTTCTCAAGTTCATGATCATGCCTTGTGTGTTGTGTTCTTCTGTTACCGATTCCGTTGCACGATATGAATGCTTTTAGAGATAATTTATATGATTTTGTTTTCAGAGTTTTGATTTAACTTATGATATGAATGCTTTTGGGGATAATTTATATGATTTCGTTTTCATAGTTTTGATTCAACTTCTTCAATTGGATTGACCTTAATCATGTTTTCTGTTCTCAATCATTGTAATATAAGCAGTTTTTATATCCACGGCCGCCCTCTGTAAAACCCAATCCAACCGAAGCGGTTTTCTCTCCCCGCCGTGAACCGCCGTGAACCGACCGCCGACGTCCTAGGTCAGACCCTCTTTTTTTGTTTTTCCGGTTATTTCCGTAAACTGAAATTATATAGACTTTAGAGAATAAAATAGACTGAAGATTCGTTGTGAGAAATTTAAAAAGTATATTAAATAAATTAATTATGATCTCAATAGTTGATTTTTTATTTAAAGTTATCATTCATTTGGGACATTCTAAGTCTATTTTCAATTTTTTAGCATCACGTGGTTTTGAACGCCGCCCATTTGCGTGCTGCAAACTTTCTCTACCTTCTTTCTTAACTTACATTCAAAAGGTAGATTTCACTGTAATAGCTTTTAAAAGGCTTTGTTTGAATGATTTTTTGAACTACTTGTAAATTTTAAAGTTAATTTATGAAAGAAGCTTATTTTGTCTTTTTACAAGTGATTATGCACAAGTTCATTTAAACCTGATCTTAATCAGACTTGGCATGCTACTGGTTAGGTTTAGCTTAGGATTTTTTGGGTTTGGTTTCTCTTTATCTTAGGGCTGAATTGTGAAGGACTTTGCTATTTCAGTTAGTGGGTTGAAATTCATAAGAATATTTGGTGGGTTATGTTATTTTTTCTTCCACTAGTATTTTCGGTTAGTGGGTTGCATTTTTAATGGGGATTTAGGCAAGTGGGTTGGTCAATACATATAGGAAGGATTAAGGAAAATAAAGTTGTTTTTATTAAGAAAATAAAAACAATAGTTATAGATTTAACATTTGGATTAAGTGAAAAGAATAACACATTGAGGAATATACCAAAACAGAAAAAGGGAAAGAAAAGTAAAGGCTAAAATATGCTGACTCTATTAGATGGAGTTGGGTTATTTATTTGCTATTTCTTAGGTTGGTTGGTGTTGTGGTAGTTCTTGAATTGAAGAACTGTTTTTTTTAAGTAAAACCAGAATTTTATAATTATTTATTTTAAACAAATTCAAATAAATATTTAATGTTCTTTTACACAACGGAATTAATAATTACTTGTTGAAAAAAAGTTAATCTGTTATGATATTAAATATTTCACTTATAATTATGTTCTCAAGTTTAACCTCATTTATAGTATTTACTTTTTGATAAAAAGTTAATCTGGTATGATATTTATTCACTTGTAATTAGATTCATAAATTTAACCTCACTTTTAAAAAAAAATAATAATTAAGTTTGTGATGCCTGTTTTTGAATTTTTCATAATTCTTTCATGATCTTGACAGTTATATATTAATCAACTACTTTTCAAATATCATTTACCACTTAATTAGTTGCTGTATTAAATTTATTCTATCATTTAATCCTAAATTAAAAATACTCTATAGTTTTTGGCAATGATATTATTATTTTTTATTTTAGTTTTGTCATGTCAGTCACTTTCATTTTTAATTAATCTATTTTGCATTGCGTGATGGTATGATTTTGCTCTGAATAATTTTGTTAAATGATTTTTTGTAAAATTACTTTGAATCAATTCTGAAATTTTAATTAATGGAGCTCAATTAGTTAATTGTTGGAGATCCCACGTCGATTAGAGATCATAGCCTTTCATTGTATATAAGTGGGTGCAAACCTCACTCAATGAGCTGGTTTTATGGGGTTGAGTTAGACTTAAAGTCCACTCTTTTGTAATATTAATTATTATTTATTAATAATTTGTATATACATACATATTCACCTGAATTCATAAATGTGCACGGCGACTCATAAAGTATCTGAAAAATAATAAAGATAAATTATGTAGAATAATTAAACTAATAAAGGTATTCGTTTTTTTTTTAATCCTCTCACATGTATTTTAAATAAAAGGATAAAAATAAAAAATTTGAAATCCAATATTTCCAATTATAAACAATTATGAAGTATCAGTTTTTTACTTTTGAAATATTTTATAATGTTCTAATTTTGAAATCCGTACATGATAAGAAATTAATTTAAAGGCTAAAAGAAATTGTTGAGTAGTGCTCTGATGATACATTTTTATGAAGAGCAATTCAAACTGTTAAGTAGTACTCAATTTTTTCAAAATATAGTTAGTGTATCTTAGTCCTCCTACCATCACGGTTAATCTTTGCTTAATAGAATTGTGTCCTTTTTTATTCTTACTTGATCATACCATATTACTTACAACAAGAAAGGATCTAAAATATTGTTCTGGTTACTCTAATGCTTTCTTTGGGGTTAAAGAGAATTTGATATGATTTGAAGGAGGGTGTGAAAAAAAGTGATTTTATTTAGATTAAAATAATATAGTGAAAAATGTATGAAAATTTATAAAAGTTTGTGAGTAATGTGATGAGTGTGATTAAAATTATATTTATTTAATTGATAAAAATGTATGCTTACACATTTGTACTTGTATTTAAAAAGTGTTGAAAAAATATTTTGATTGATTTATTTGTGAATTATAATTATTTTTAATTAAAATATCATTCCCAGTAATTAAAATATTATTTTAGGCGTTAGAACTAACTTCAGAAAAAATATAAATGACTAAAATTTTTGGACCATATTTATCAATGTCAGAAACTTTATTTAGAAAAAATAATTGTAATTATGGATTATTTATTTGTGAATTATAGTTGTATGCAATTAAAAGATTATTTTTCTAGTGTGTTGGAGCAGATTATTGCTCATACTTTTGTAAAAGAAAAAATATTCATGAATAAATATTAATGCAGTAAATTATAATTTATTAAAGTGAAATTAATGAATAAATTTCGTGCATAACAAATATTAAATGTACATTAGAAATGTATAGCGGGATCCTGCATTGGGACCTGTGTCACACTGTCATGAACATGTTCCCTCCTGAATGGCTAGGTCGACGTCATCTTCTTCATCCTCGTCATCCTCCTGGTCATCCCTTTCATGTTGGCAGACACCATGTACCTGATGAATATTTAACTTTTTCATTGTTTTTTTTTTCAAAACAGTGGCACCATTCGAGAGAGATATGTTGTTGTCCTTGCATTTTATCATGTGTTGCATTATGTAATGTGGCCAGTTAATCTGAATGTTATTCTTTACTGTCCATAACATAAAAATATTATTGTGCTGCAATTAAGAATAATTATTGCGTACAAAGACTCAACATATGAACAATCGTGTAGTTATAAAAACAATGTCAAAGTGTAAATTTGCATTTTTATCAATTAAAAAAATACAATTTCAATCACACTCATCACATCACTCATATACTTTTATAAACTTTTCCTACATTTTCTACTCAATTTATCTTAGTCCAAATAATCTCACTTTTTTTCACACTCTCTCTTCAAATTATCTCACCCCCAATCCAAAAAAGCATAACTGAAACAGAACAATTTACAATTTACAACCTCCCTGTTTCTAACAGAATGACAACGGTTAATGGTTAATTGGTAGGAATATCTAACTACTGTAACAAAGGTTAAGTAGAGTTAAATAACTTGGTAGTGTTGCAACTTAGATATGGATATCACTCATAACAAGGTTCCTTGAGTGGCACATATTCTCTGAGAGCAACTCTATAACTTGGATTCGTTTAGGTGTAGTGTAGGAGTTTTTCATAGTAATTCCATATCTTAAAATTTAATTAAGCCCCAAACAATCACTTTTCATCCCACAACCAATCTGTGCCATTATTACTTAAGTTACTTGATAACCTGATGCATATAGTTGTATTATAGCAGCCCCTCTTATTGCTTGCATGCTTTTATAGCCTGTCTGTGATTTGTGAATGCAGTTATCTATCAAGTATTGGATAAATTAGTTTCTCAATTATATTTGTTCAGGTTTAGATCTCTTGTCAAAAGATGGTACAAAATGTTTCGACAACAAATGTTAGCTTCCGTCGAGGTTATGACATCGAGGAGGACTCCATAGATGGGGCTCCTTTAAAAAGTGACCCTGAATACTACGATGACGATGGTCGTCTTAAACGAACAGGTACACACATTAATTACATTTTTTTGTATACTATATATCATTGTTTCTTTGATTTAAAGAATGATTATATTTGATGCCTTACCATGACCCAGGGAATGTTTGGACTACAAGCTCCCACATTATCACAGCTGTGGTAGGATCTGGGGTGCTCTCCTTAGCTTGGGCAATAGCTCAGATGGGTTGGATTGCTGGTCCTTCAGTGATGATCTTATTCAGCATTGTCACTTTGTATACTTCGTCCTTTCTAGCTGATTGTTATCGTTCTGGTGACCCAATGTTCGGGAAGAGAAATTATACTTTCATGGACGCAGTTAGCACCATTCTGGGTACGAGCATTATGATGCTATTTTCTACTTTGCTTGCAAAAGGACTTCCTTTTGACAAAATTAGCATGCACTGTTCGTTCTAAGTTTCTAATTTGCAAGTTTGTATTTGACGTTACTGAATAACTTTCCTGTGAAAATTAACACTTCTGTGTATGTATACATTGACAATCACAATCATTTTAAAATGGAATTATGATGTATCATAAAATGCGTTATGATTGATTTTGCAGGTGGGCACAGTGTTACGTTTTGCGGGATTGTTCAATACTTGAACCTTTTCGGAAGTGCAGTAGGATACACAATTGCGGCTTCACTTAGCATGATGTGAGTATGCCTTTGAAATCATCAAATTTTAGAAATTGATCTTTTTTAATAATTAATATTGAAAAGTAATAAAAATTAAAATAAAATATGTAAAATAATCTTTAATTTAATTGAGTATATCAGATTTGTATGGGTTCTAATCAACATTTTAATTATTTAAAATTAATACATTTCTCATCTTGGTTTAGCCATTTTTAAAATTAAGTAAAGATGCTAAATTTTTTTTAATAAAATGAATTTGTACATGTCTATAATTTGTTCCAAATATGGAGATCCGTCTTGAAATAAATTTTGTTAGCAATGCTTCAGTAAATTTCAATCAATCAAGTTAAGTTACATTAGTTCTATGATGACACTTACATATTATTAAGGGTATAATAAAATTGTTTCACACAAAGCTGAATCGCGCAGCATGATAGTTCATTCACTTCATTACCTCTTTACAGTATTTCTTTCTACTGATAGGATTATGTAGTTTGATATGTTGATTTCAATTTTACTGGTTTTGATTAACAGGGCACTTAAAAGGTCTCACTGTATTCATTCCTCTGATGGAGAAAACCCGTGTCATATTTCAAGTAGCCCATACATGATCGGTTTTGGGGCAATGCAAATTTTCTTTTCTCAAATTCCAGATTTTCATAACATGTGGTGGCTCTCAATAGTGGCTGCAGTCATGTCTTTCACCTATTCCATAATTGGTCTCGTTCTTGGAATTGTCAAAATTACGGGTTGGTTATATATATACTTCACTTTGATAGAATTTTTTTAGGGTTCACTTAACCCCTCCAGTTATAGGTTTATTGCAGAAAACCTTTCCTGGTTTCATAACGTGTCTCTCTTGAACTTATCAAAATAGTTGTGTAATTTAAGCTCATGTAGATATGCCAAAGAACCTATTTAGATAGTAAATGTGCACAGTTTTCAATTATAGGAGCTATATTTGCGTATAATTTAGAATCATGATATATATTTTTTTTGTATAATTGACCTATAAGTAAAATGGGTTCTTACATTTAGCATCTTTGTTTAACTGGTTTTGTAATAGAAACCGGAACTTTCAAGGGAAGCCTCACTGGAATAAGCATTGGAACTGTGACTGAGGCCCAAAAAGTATGGGGAGTTTTCCAAGCTCTTGGTAACATAGCCTTCGCCTATTCATATTCTTTCGTTCTCCTTGAAATTCAGGTACAACTTTATTTTGTGCTTGTAAGAAAAACAATCATGTATATATAACGTCACATGTACACCCATATAACATCACAATTAGGCAGTTTCTGCTATCTGATTATAGCTGATTTCACTTCATTTTTTGCGCTCCTCTTAACCTCACACTCCAAAGTGTGAAGATATGTGAATATACATGATGTGCATGAAGCTTTATCTTACTAATTGATGCATCTTGTTTTGACTACACAGGATACCATCAAATCTCTGCCATCCGAAGTAAAAACAATGAAAAAGGCTGCAAAGTTAAGCATTGCAGTGACCACAACATTTTATATGCTTTGTGGCTGCATAGGATATGCTGCTTTTGGAGATTTAGCACCTGGGAACCTGCTTGCTGGATTTGGTTTCCATAAACTATTTTGGCTTGTAGATATGGCTAATGCTGCTATCGTAATTCACCTTGTGGGGGCTTACCAAGTGTATGCCCAACCCCTCTTTGCCTTCGTGGAGAAGGAGACAGCAAAAAGATGGCCAAAAACTAACAAGGAATTCAAAATTTCAGTTCCTGGTTTGCCGCCCTACAATCAGAACATATTTAGCCTAGTCTGGAGGACAGTGTTTGTGATCATAACAACTGTTATATCAATGATGCTTCCATTCTTCAACGACGTTTTGGGAGTGATTGGTGCATTGGGGTTTTGGCCTTTAACTGTCTACTTTCCTGTGGAGATGTATATATTGCAAAAGAGGATTCCAAAATGGAGCATGAGATGGATTTCGCTGAAGTTGATGAGTGCAGTCTGCCTCATTGTATCAATTGTGGCTGGTCTTGGCTCTGTGGTCGGTGTCTTGCTAGACCTCAAGAAATACAAGCCATTCAGTTCAGATTATTAAACCCCACATAAGAAGCCTCCTGGGGATGTCACAAACTGAGGGGGTTCTGATAGTTGTGATCTCTATTCTATCGTCATTTGCTAGATCAAAATTTCCCCTTCATAGTTTAAGAAAATAGGGTACTTCAAATGATTTGTGTTTTAGTTACTTTTAGTCTGCATTTTCCCATTATTTGGTACCAATAAAACTGGTACGTCATATTGATTAAAAGAATTGTAGTAATTTATTGTGTCTTGTGAAACATTTATTTTTGTTTGAGATTTGTAATGAAATGTAAATATTAATTTTTCTAAGTAATTCATAAATTTGAGTATTTTTAATTGAATTAAATTCTTTTATATTTTTTAAATTTAAATTTCTTATAAATTTGAGTGTTTTTAATTAAATTTTTATTAAAAAAATTAAGTATTTATGATTTTTATATTTCTAGTAATTTAATTTTACCATTACGGTGACATGGTTGTTAAGTTGTCGAAATAGTTTATATATATAAAAAAAAATATTTAATTAAGTTTTAAATTTTTAGAAAATAAAATATTTTGAATTGAGTTTTTATTGAAAAATTTCGTTATATTAAGTACCAATTTTTTTTTTATTTCATTTAATTAGGTAATATGACCGTTTAATTTTATACTCATTCTACACATCTTGAACTTAAATAATGAATATAGTCTCATCCAGAACATCTTGAACTTCAATAATGAAAATAATAAAGATAAATTAATATCATTCCATTTTATAAATTAAATATTAAAATAAAACATTAAATCAAGTGAGATCCTAAATAATAATATTTGGTAAAAATAACTAGGGTTTAAAAATTTTATTTTTCTTATTCAAGTTTGAGGTATTTTATTTGAGACTGAAAATCTAATAGTCACATTACATCAATTGATGACCGAAAATCAATTGAAAAATATAAAGATTTTAGACATTTAATATAGAAAATATAAATTTATGACAGACTTAAAATTTAATTAAACTATTTTTTATTTATTTTTCATGTAGAGATATTTAAACAATCATATGGAAAGGAAGACTTAGTTCATAGTTTCTCTTATTCTATTATGCTATTTTGTTATTATTTTTATCTATAAATAAACAACCCTATACACCTATATATGTATATTTTATATAAGAAAAATTAATCCTATATTTATTTTCTTTATTCTTAACATGGTATATAGAGCACAAGGATAAATTTTAGTATTTTTTCCAATGAACCTATTGTTCATTGGTGTTTTCTAGCCATTATCAATGTTGCTCTGCCGCTGATTGGGCTCACAACATCATTGTTCGACTCACCTTGTCCAGGCGACCACCACACCATAGAGATTGCGTTGATCAGAGCTCCAATGCGCCTGTCCTTGTTGCGTCACAGTTGTCGCAATCATTGTATTGTCCTCTTTTCGGATATGCTCTTGTCATCCTAATCGGAGAGCTCGTTTGATTTTTTTAGGATTTTTTATTTATTTTCTCTCTCCTCTTCATCTATGGCTTCTTCCACTGCCGTCATGCATGGTTCATCTATTTAGACTAATTATGTCAATATTCATCTCTCCATTTACAAATTGGATGACACTAATTATGACACTTGGGCCTCCGATATTAAATTATGGTTTTATAGTGAAGGTTATGTTGATCATCTTACCCAATTTTGTTGAAAATGAGGTTTTCCGTTGGTTAAAAAATGATGCTCAATTATGCATTGTTATCAAATCTATCATTCACTTATCTATAAAACAAATTTTCCATGCTTATCAGACGTGTTCAGAAGTTTGGGAACAGAAAAAATTATTATACACCAATGATACTCAACGTCTTTACGGTGTGTGTCGAAATATCCTTACAGTTGTTGCTCACAGACATCTTGATTGTATAATGGCTAAATATCTGGGTAAACTTCATGCTCTTCTTCATGATTTTAATGAGTTATAGCCTCCTACCTTCACTCATTCTCAAGAACTAGAGTAAAGGACCAAGATTTTTATGTTATTAGGCTTACATGGACTTATTGATGATTATTCTCATGTCTTTGATAAGATTTTGGGATCTCGTATTGTGTCCAATTTTACTTTCACTTGTTCTATCCTTATGTGTGTGCCAAGTAAACACATCACTGGTATATCTACTCATGTTGATGACTCTTTTGCTTTAGTATCAAAGCGTAATGATCACACTTGCCCTCATAAGCCAAGCAAAAGGGTGTCACAAGTGTGACTATTGTGGCAAGTTTGACCACAAATTGACAAGTGTTATGACTTACATGGTTGTACTCCTACATCTACTATGGTTTCCCAAATTGCTCGTGTGCAACCTTTTATTTTGGACCCTATTTCATCTAGTACCCTAAACCAACCTGCTATTTTCAATGAATTTCTTAAATGGTGTAAGGGTCATCGAATCATTGGTTCTACTACTTTTGTTGCACATTCAAGTACATCTTTTGTTGGCCTCACTCACTTCAATTCTCTTGGTTCTTGGATTCTAGACTCAGGTGCCACATATCACATTACTAGTAATAAATCTTTTTTTTTTCTTTTATGTCTACCTCCGGTTATTTACCATATGTTACCATGGATAATGGCTCTAGGCCTCATACCATGGTGTCGGTGTTATTCATCTCCTTCCTTCTTTATCTATTGATAATGTTTTTTATGTTCCCGGGTCTTCCTTCAATTTATTATCCATTAGTCGTATAACATGTTCCCTTGATTTTGTTATTTCTTATACCAAAGATTATGTTTGTTTACAAGATCGATGTTTAGGAAAAATGATTGACAACAGATGCAAGTCTCATGGTCTTTATCACCTACAAACATTTGCACCTGTTGACACGGTCATGGATTCTCCATCTCTTCTTCCTGCTTAGCGAGGTCATCCTAGGGTTGTCAAGATGCAACACCTTGTTCCAAGTTTTTTCCGAAGTGTCTAGTTTGTCTTTTGTGTTGTGTCATTTAGGTAAACAAAGTCGTAGTTCTTTTCCTAGTCGTGTTTCATAACGTGCTTTCTTCCCCTTTTGTCTTAGTTCACTTTGACATTTGTGGATCAAGTCCTATTAAGTATAATTTAGGGTTTAAGTATTTTGTTACCTTTATTGATAATTATTCAAGATGTATTTGGTTATTTTTAATGAAAACTCGTTATGAGTTGTCTTATATATTTCAATCTTTCTATAACGAAATTAAAAATCAATTTGGAGTTTCGATTCGAACCTTGTGTAGTGATAATGCTTATGAGTATCTTTCTCATTCTTTTACCACGTTTATAAAATATCAAGGCATTCTTCACAAAACCTCGTGTGCTTATACTCCTAAACAAAAAGAGGTGGTTGAGTGCAAGAATAAACATCTTCTTGAAACTACTAGCACATTTTTAATTCATGATGTTCCTCAACTTTTTCGATTGATGTTGTTTTTAGTGCATGTTATATAATTAATAGTATGCCATCTTCGATTTTAGAGAATAAAATTCCCCACTCTATTTTATTTCCTCATGAACCTCTTCATCCTTTACCATTTAAAGTGTTTGGATTTACATGCTTTGTTCATAATTTTTGTTCTGGTCTTGGTAAATTATTTGTTAGGTCACACAAATGTGTTTTTTTAGGGTTCCCTAGATCTCAAAAAGAATATAAATGTTTCTCATCCTTTTTTAACCGTTATTTCATTTATGTAAATGTCACTTTCATTGCATCTTATTTTTATTTTAAGCCTTTATCTTCTTCACATGTGCCTCGATTTGATAAAGTACATATTCCAGTTGTCTTTGATCCTTTTGTTGTGTCTACTGTAACTAAATATTCAAAAGATATATGTTACTCACTCTTTTACCAGTAAACAGTACCTTCCCAGATGAATCACTTGAGATTGTGCAGCCATTTGACTTAAAATTCACCTTGTATCCTTTGTCACAAAGCTGACTTATGCTGAGAAGACTATGCTTGAGTCCTTCTACATAAAGCACATTCTCAATGGTTGTTGAGTTCCCTGTTCCAACAATGCCTCTGCCCAAAATCCTTCCTCGGTTATTATCACCATAGGTTACATGTCCTTCTGCTTTGAGCTTCAAGCTAGTGAATTTTGTAAGATCTCCAGTCATATGCTTGGAGCAGCTATTGTCCAAGTACCACTGATATTTCTTGTTGCTCATTGAATCAGAGATTGACTCTTCATCCTTCATCATGAAGCACAATTGTTTTCCTCATCTTTAGTTGAAGAGCTGCTGGTTGAAGATACTTCATTTTCCTCCCATGAGATGTAAGCTCTTCTTCCCTTGCTCCTTTCAACTCTCTTGCTGGCAGATTTGTCCTTTGCTTGATTGTCTAGACAATCCGTTTTGATGTGCCCTGTTTTGCCACAGCCAAAGCAAGTATATTTAGAGGAATTTGAATCATTGGGTTTAGGATACCTTCTTTTCTGCTGGTTCCTATCTCTGCTTTTCTTCTTCA
>Ga0123342_1007279_pt1 | contig 14716 bp, 6 predicted proteins | sample Turbeawhitnodule_FD_89960 | JGI IMG/M metagenome (GOLD analysis project Ga0123342, IMG submission 89960) | Root nodule microbial communities of legume samples collected from Mexico - Turtle bean Mexico white nodule | ecosystem: Host-associated > Plants > Roots > Nodule | place: Mexico: Nepantla...
CCAAATAAAAAAAAAACGCATTATTTTTTTTTTTTTAATTTCATTTTTTTTAAAAATAAAATATAGTATTAAATAAAAAAGAACATTTGCGAAATAAAAAAAAAAAATATATATAGTAAAAAAAATAAAAAAAAAATAAAAATATAAAAAAATATAACAAATATACACAAATGTGTATATATATATATATATATATATATATATATATATATATATGGAGAAAATAAAGTCTTATGTATAGTTTTTTATCAAATATAATATTATGTACTTGAAAACTAGATCTTAAATAATTTTTAATCATTATAAATAAAATATTAAATATTTTTTAATATGTATTATTTATGTCTATGAATAAATTTGATCTAAGTAAAAAACTATAGTAGTATAATTTCAGGGAAAAAGGCTAACAGCGTGGTTTCTTATAAAATGTCGAAATTGACCAGTACGCGTGTGGGAGTTGAAGTTGGCATATTTTCCAATAACACTGCTGTACCGTGTGGTCGTCCGCGTCACTGCAGCAAAACGCAAACTCTGGACAAATAGAGTGGGAATCCTTTTGAGTTTCACACCCTTTTTCTTCTCCTTCTTCTTAGATGGTAAGCTTTTCCTTTATCCCCATCGCTCTTCCCTTTCCCTTTCCCCTTATAATCCAATTAGGGCTATTTCTCTTCGCTCTCACCGATTGTTCCATGTTCACGCCTTTTCTTCACTCAACACCATTGCTTTTCTTTTCTTAAATTTTGCAGGCTAATCGGCACACCATTATCCTAATGCAGACCTCTCAGAATAGAGCAACCAGGACGTTCATGGATTATGAATCCATCACTCAGGCCATGGATGGTACTGATTTAATTAATACTTGCATCTTGCACTGTACCTGTGCACTTGTACTTTTTTGTTTTTCATTTTTTCACCTTTTTATGACTTTCTTTGCTTGACTTCACTGTAATTAGATGTTTGTGGGTTTTGCTTTGCTTAAATGAATTTGTGTGCGAGTGTAATTTGGTGTTGGGTTTTATTCTTAAGTTGTTTTGTTTAATTAATTTGGTGTTGAGCAAAAACTATTAGAAGAACTGGAAATAAGATCTAGAGGTCAGCAGTTTGTTTACAGCAATAATTAACCAGAAGATTTTTGTGACGTTTGGTACATGTAACTTTTGCCCCTGTTTTTTTTTGTTGTTCTTGGGTTATTAGATTCTGGATGGGATATGCATGCAAGACTCACTAGTGTTGAAAAAAACCCCGTCTATGATCAATTCATCTTTGTACTTTTGTTTAGTTTTGATTTTGAATTTGTAGTATTCTTCCACAACTTTATTATAAGCTTTTAGTAATATTCAAAATATTTATTTTCTGGGAAGACCAGGGTCTGGCTGTTGTTGGGCTTGGATTTATTTTCTGTAGATTAGATGCTTTAGATTCTTTTTTCTTTGTTTAAGAATTATTTCTAAATTTTTGTAAACTTCCAAAATCCTATTGTAATGCTGATGATAAAGAACGGTAGTTCCTTGGTATGATATCTAGGCTACTCCTTTTAAGCTGCCTTAGTTTTATACTCTGACCAAATTTTTTTACCTTTGCAAACAGTAATTTGTACTCATCCCTTTAAAACTATAACTTGAGTTTGCTTTAGAACCCATTGAATGCAAGTATTGTTCTTAGATAACCCTTTAACCCTCTTCTATTTCTGTGCTTGGAAAATACTCCTTCCCATAACATACATAACAAATTTTCCTCAATCAACCGTTTTAAATTAAACCTAATGCTGATCCATTATTAAAAAATCCTAGCCAACGTGAGAATAGAATGTCATACATTGTATAATTAAGTCATTCACAGTATTTCCTTTCCTTTTTTTCTTTGAATCTTTTCAGGTGTGCTGAATTTGATATATTGGGATTAAATATTGTCTTGTTTTTATGCAATAAATAAATTTGGATCCTTCATTTTGTGAGTGTTAAAATATCTGATGTTTCGTTGGGTGATTTGGTGAAGTTTCATCTTAGCCAAAAGACCAAGTTCTTGGCCTTTTGGAAATCCATAATTTTTGGGTGTCTTTTGTTTGGCATGGACTGAGGCCCAATCAATAACTGTCTTTCAAAGGCCATGAAATTGAAACTGTTTAGGCATCTATCCAGTATATTACTTCCCATAAACTTTTTTTTGTAATCAAATTCTTTAAAATAAGGAAATAAAAATATGCTGAAATGAATAGGAAGATTTTGAATATATTTTTTGCTAATCACTATAGAGATATTGGGGATATTTTTACCTAATAATCAACTATTTACAACACTCCCTTTCAAGTTGATAAATAAATATCAATCATTCCCATTTTGCTTATAAGATCTTGGAATCTGTTAAGGAAGTTATTTAGTGAATTGTAACCACAAGTCCTTTGTCAAGATTATCTTTGATGTGCCTATCAATTTCAATATGTTTGGACCTATCTTGTTGTATTGGATTATGGGCAATGCTCATGAATGACTTGTTATCATAGGACAATTGCATATGGATGTCAACCTTTATTTGAAGGTCTTTGAGTATAATTTTTATCGAGAGTCCTTTACACACACCTTGAGCAAGGACTCAAAATTTAACTTCTGCATTAGAATGAGATACTCTATTATTATTTTTTTGCTTCTCTCAAAGTTAGTAGACTTTCTCCAAGAAATATATGGTACTTTCTTTTGGTAGAAGAGCCTTATAGTCTGTATCAGAATATATCTTTAAGGTCAAGGTATCTTTTTTCTTGAACAGTTCCTTTCCAAGGCTTGACTTCAAGCATTGAAGATTGTCTTTTGCTTGCTTGTGTCTTTCTTGTGGATCATGCATAAACTGGCATAGCACACCAACTGCATAAGCAGCAATGATTGGTCTTGGTTGCAATAAATAAATGTTTTTTTTACCAATATTTGATAGTGGATCTTTTGTATAGAGGACTTTCTTCACTTCCCTTTTTATGATTCTGTTCAATAAGAACACTTGAAGTTTTACATCTCAACACTATTTCTTTGAGGAGATCAACTAATTAATTTCTTTGGGAAATGAAAGTCCCGCTTTTGGAATAAGGAACCTCTATTCCAAGTAGATCTTTCATATGGCAATTTTTCCTTTAAAGCCAATTTCTTTGTTCATCATCTCCTACTATAGTTATATCATTACGTATACCAACAATATAGCGAGTTTACCGAACTAAGTGTTTTATGAATAAAGTATAATCATCTTGACTTTGCTTGTATCCTAAGAAGACCATGCTTTCGTAAATTTTCCAAACCATGTTTTTGGAGATCACTTAAGACCATAAAAGCCTTCTCTAGGAGGCATAGGCATACATTATTCCTTCCACTATGAGTTTCAAATCTTGGAGGAATCTCCATGTGTACTTCTTCTAAAGCTTCATGAAGAAAGACATTCTTCACATCCAACTGCTATAAGTCCCAACATAAATAAGTGGCTAGAGTAATAACAACTCAAACTATATTTATATTTGCTACAAGAGAACATGTCTTACATAGCCAATTCCATAAGTTTGAGTGTATCCCTTTGCAACTAATTTGGCTTTATAACTATTTGTTGTCCCATCTGCTTTATATTTTACATCCATCTACACTCTATAACCTATTGTTTCTTGGTTTGTCAACAATCTCCTATGTTGAGTTTCTTTCTAATGCATTCATCTCCTCTCTCATTACTTTGAGTCCGATGTTTTCATGGCTTCTTGGACCCCACAACTCTTTTGTCTCTTGGTTTGTCAACAATCTCCCATGTTGAGTTTCTTTCTAATGCATTCATCTCGTCTTTCATTGCTTGAGTCCAATGTTCACTTTTCATGGTTTGTTTGATTGAGGTGGGAATTTTTGTTACATCAATGACAACAATAAAACTTTGATGTTTATATGATAGATTGTCAATGCAAACATATTGAGAAATATGATATTTAATACATGATCTTTTTCCCTTTCTCAATGTAATGTGTAAATTCTCAATAACACTTACCTTCTCATTGTTATCTCAAGGGATCCTCACCTTTGAGTTAGACAACTCTTCTTGATCTAGAGTCAAAGGGGACTGTTTTCTTCTTTGATACTTTTTGCCAAAGAATTTGTCTTCTTCCTCACCTTGGTTCGATCCAATTTGTGGTGGCTTCATTACTTAGATCTTGAGCATCTTGCAAAGACAGTTGTGGTAATGATTGGAAGGAGAGCTACGTGCCTAAAGTGCTTTCTCCCTTGAATAGGAGGGTTGACAAAAATGGATTGTGTTTGATGAAAGGTGACATCAATGGTGACAAAGACATGATGACTCTTAATGTTGAAAATTCTACATCAACTAGAGATATGACTAAATTTTAGTATATAAATGAGTACAAACCTCATCTTACATTTTGTTTTTGTGAGATTGAGTTAGGTTTAAATTCCACTTTCTAAAATGGTATTTAAGTCTATCATAGCAAGGTTATTTGAGCTTATTACTTGCTATCATACTATCTACAAATATCTAATTGCAATGTTTGAAATATTTAGTCCTTGTGTCTAAATCTCACCTTACAAGCTAATTTTGTGAGGTTGAGTTAGACATATAGTCCACTTTCTAAAACTTAGGATGATTGTGAGGTTGAGTTAGACATATAGTCCACTTTCTAAAACTTAGGATGATAACACGTGTGCCCTTTATTAGAAGGATAACCAATGAATACACATTTAAAAGTTTTAGGATCTAATTTATTGCGATTAGGATCATGAGAGTGAACAAAAAACAACATATCCAAATACTTGACAAGTTAGGTTTGACACTAAAGGAGAAGAGGGAAATAAAGACAATAACTCAATAGGTCTAACTTCATGTAAGACATGAATGGGTTATTGATGATGTATCTGATAGTTAATACTACATATCCCCAATAGGGTTTGGGAATGGACATCTGGAAAAAGAGCGCTGTAGCTACTTAGACACATGTTAGTTTATGAACAATATTGTTGAGACAACAAATGCAACCGACTTCTTTCCTTGGACTACAACAAATGCAACTGACTTTGCTCCTTTGCAATTAAAATCGTCTTCCTTATGACATGGTCCTCAAATTCATGGTCATGTGATAAGTTGCTCTTGAATCAAAGAATCCAAATGCCGTGAGACATCACCAATGATATTGAATGTACTCTTATTTTCATAGATAGGGTATATGATTCAAAGGACTTAGTTGTTGATTCAATCATTGTTTTGAAACAATCAAGTTCCTCCTTATAGACTTTCACACTGGACATTGGAAAAAATCACAAAACAAAGATGTAGCAAAGAGAACTTGTTTGACAAAAGAACCAAAAAACTTGGATCAACTCAAAATCGGAACCAAATGAGATGTCACTATCCCTTGGAGTGGGCTTTGGAGGTCCTAACAATCGTGTTTATGGTGGTGGTGGTGAGTGGGCTTTGCTAGAGTAAGGTGCGAGCTACATGGGTCAATACTAGTGGTGATGTATGACAGCGCGTGACAACTCTGATTATGATGCAACTACTGGCAATGTGATCGCTGACATGGGACACATCTTTTTGACTCACCATTGACTTTAACAACAATGGTGAACGACGATGACGAATGTTAATGTGGCAGTGTGAACAGGCTCCCAAGATCGGAGTACGATACCAACTTAAACTATATGAGGGAATAAATAATTATTTATTAATAATAATCACACTAATTAAATTCTTATCACCTCTTTTTGTAATAATCAAATTCTTTAACATAAGGAAATAAAAATATGTAGAAATGAATAGGAAGATTCTAAATATATTTTTCCTAATCACTTTATTGAGAATATTTTTGTTTGATAATCTGCTATTTACAAAAATATCGGACCAATATCTTCATAGGTTTTTGTTGCAATTTACTGAACCCTTATTTGGGCAATGCTCTCAACTAAAGAGAGCAAATAAAATGTTTTCATGTCATTTTGTAGGTTCAACCGTTCTAGAGTCAAATAAAGCCTTGAACATTGACTATTTTCACTTTTTGTTTGATCTGAATTCCATTTTCATAGAAAAGGTGTTACATTCTTTTGACATTTTAAAGGAATGTCCATAACTTATCAAATGTAGATAATACATAAAAAACAGCGGTTTTAGTCTACAGAACTTAGAAATATAGCATGCTAGAAATGTTAGATAGATCACTGATGCTTACGGTGGAAATAATTTCTTTCTCTTTTTGTGGTACAAGCTGGTGTATTTTTTTTTACTTATATTGTATTTTTTATTTTATGCATAAATTCTTAGCACTAAATACAGGTTTTAATATTGTGCTTGTACAGGCATATGCGCATTGTATGAAAGGAAACTGAAGGAGTTGAATCCGGCCATCAGAAATCTCTCTTATGATATCACTGATCTCTACAACTTCATAGATGGTCTTGCGGACATGAGCGCCCTAGTGTATGTCTCTCTTTCTTTCACTCAAAAGTCAAGTGCGTGCATAGTTCATTAATTCTGTCAAATTTTATTAGAAAGGCAGTCACAGTGACAGCTCCCGTTATATTTCTGTTTGTCGGTTAATTGACATTATTATCCTCACAAGTCCAATGAAATTAAGATTATGGGGTGAAAAATTGGTAGCAATTGAGTCTTAATAGAGTAGCTTGTTTATTGCTGCTGTGCTCTTATAGATGAAATAAGCCACCACAAATAAATTTTGAATATTTTTTTAGAGGTCTTATATCCTTGATAACATTGTTGGAGAAAAAAAAAGGATTTGCAACCCTCCTTCCCCTTCCTCATCGCATCAGCCTTGAGGGTCGGTAAGAACTTAATGAATCATGGCAATTGTTGCATCATATGTTTGCTCTGCATGTTCTGACCCTCGGAAAGAAGTTAGGAAAGTTGAGTGGTCTCATGTGACAGGAAATTTCAATTGTCTATGCAGATAGTTTTTTAATTATTAGGTTTTTTCTGCCTGTGGCTTGCCTTGGCATTGATTAATATGACAGTTTGTTTTGATTCTACCTGCACAGGTATGATAGTTCAATTCATGCTTACTTGCCGCATGATCGACAGTGGATTAAGCAAAAAACCTTCCAACATTTGAAGAAATTGGCACATTGATTAGTCCCTTAACTATTGGCAATTTAATGTAAAGAAAATCGCTAAAGGCTGAACCTGTCTGTTATGTGGCTATACCCCCCTGGCTATGTAATATACTGAATACTGCAAATTCTGGTACGTAATTATAATTCGACCTCTGCTACTGAAGTTTTATATACAAACTAAAATGATTGTCGTGGGCATGGTTGCTCTATCTTCAATGTCTGAGGACTTGCCTTTTTAAAAAATCTTCATCTTGTAGTTGTAATTTTAATCAGTAAGTTGCAGCGTTTGAGTAACCTATCTATCTATCTATATTATAATTCACGATGTCGTATGAATGCTAGTTTTGAGAGTTCATATTCCACATGACTCATTTCTTCTGTAGTGGAGGATGACATGCTTATAAATGTGAGGTATCAACTGCACGCAGAACCAATATATTCAGTTATTTATTTTTAAGAAGAGAATTTCGACTTGAAAGATATGATGATTTCGTTTTTTCTTTTTGAGTATTTATCAGATTTTTGTTTAAATTGATTAGTCTTACATTAATTTTAGTCTAAATGTTTTTTTTTTAAATATATGCACAAAAATCACTGTTTGGTAAGGATGAGAGAAATAAAGTTAGATAAAATAAATTAATAAATTGAGAATTAAAAGGGATTGGTTAAAAAAGAAGAAGAAAGAAACAGGAGTAGAAATACTAGTGTTTCACTATTTTTTTTTAAAAATTATTCTCATTGCCTATCCTCATAATTAACCAGACCAAGTTAATGCTAATACCAACAAGTTGTGTAACCTGAAAAATATGGCTTTTGCTTCCTTCTTCCAATCAATTCTAACATGTAACCTATCACATTGATATGAACATATAAAAAATGTTTTCTTTAATTTTTAAATAGGGGTGAAGGTGTAGAATAATCTGGATCTGTATTTTTGGAACACCTTTCTAAATTTGGGTTTTCAAAACACCTTTTTTGGATTAGTCTTTCCTAAATACGTTTCTATTGTTTTTTTGGGAAGAATTCCTTTTCTGATTTTTTTTATTAGGGATTAGACTTTCTGAAATAGTCTTTTCAAAATATGTTTTCGAGATTTTTTTTCTGGAATTTATTATTTGTATTCTGATTTTTTTTTTAAATAGGATTTTGGTTTTCAATTCTATTATGATATTTCATTTTTAAAGTGCAAAAAATCTATTCTAGAATTCCATTTCTGGAAAGTATTTCCCAATTTCAGATTTCTAATTCCAAATCAAAATCAATTATTTTTATTTCAGAAATTAAAGAATGCAGTTTAGAATTGATTGAGTGCAGAAAGCAACAGCCTAAAAATTTTTGCTTATCACAAAATGGGCCAATAGGAGAATCTACTCTTCTCCATTCTTGATTTTCCCAAACTAGCGTAGGATTACAAAATTTTACCTTGATAATATACATGACAAATCTTTATATAGATAACATGGTTCATTGTCTATGCTCAGAATTCAGTTTCTATGAAGGAAATTCTGACTTTTGTTTGACCAAAACTCATGTGTCATCGCAGGAAAATTGGTAGGAGTTGTTTAGTTTTTCTACTTTTTTAAAAGTACAAACTAAAGAAAAATTAAAATGTTCAATAAATAAATTGCTATGCAACAAATTAATTTAAAATTAAGCTAGTTCTTTAAACTATTTATATACACACACGAAATAATATTAAATAATTTATTAATTGAATTATATAATACATGTATAATTTGTACCAGTTATATATTAAACTAACTTAACAAATGTGATTACTAATATGAAATGTTTTAATTTTTTATACTTTAGTGTTATGGTATTTTCTAAAAATAAGAATTGTTATATAATGGAAGTTTGAGTTAAAGATAATTAATATTTTGAGTTATTGAATCGTGACAAAATTATTAGATACTAAAAATTGAAAATTTAGGTTATAATTTAATTTAATTATTTAAGTTAATGCTACATGTATGCATATGCATTTAAATTTTTTAATGATATTAGCCGTTATGTTTCCCTCATTGAAAAAAATGAAAACTTGAAAATAATATTAAAAATGAAAATATTATGAATTAGCATGATAAGAAAGTGGAAAAATTGAAATTAAAATACATATAAAAGTACTTTTAAAATAGTACTTAAAAAGGAAAAACAGTAACAATTAAACACGAGAAGCTTAAAATTAGTAAAACTACTTTAATGTAGCATTTCATTTATTTGAGGTTGACGCATGAGACGCATAATTTCTCACGTACCTTTTAAATACAATAGATTATTTAATAATTGTTAAGGAAGATAATTGTAACTTTAAATTACTCAAGTGCAAGAAGTTGACATCGCCACATAGCTAAGTTGTATTATAATCTACATGTCATTTTCTGTCATAAAATAAAATTTGTTAATGTCTGCAATGTCTACAACACTAACATCTCTCAACTTATACTTTTCAAGATGTATTCCTAAAGTATCCAAACATTTTGGTATTACAACCTTGGAGGTAATCTTTTGCCATTCAAAAAGACAACCACAAGGAAATAATTTGAAAAGTTAAAAGTGTTGGTGATGCTAAATTCCTTCATAGTATGATTTTTAAAGAACTTGTGTATTTTTGCGTTTGTTGTATTTTAATGACAGGATGATGACTGAGTACATCCATTTTTTGAGGAATGCTCTCTTCGGCCTGCAGGAATATTTTTGTAATCTCGAGACAAGTTTTTTCTGGACCAATTATAATAAGTCTCTAAACATATATCAATATTCATTCGTATTAAAACATGCATAAAATACAAATCACTGACACATAGATAGAACTAGCCCAAAATTTGCAACATTCTGTCTTCTGATACATTTACATGGTGTTAAAGAGAGACAATTGAAAGGAAACAGATAGGGCATTGTGTGTGAAGTCATAGTGAAAGCATTGGCAATGACATTTCTTGCTTTAGAGCATTAATAACCTGTTCTGCCTTTGGCCTTTGCCTGTGATCTGGGTGGCTACACCATATTCCCACAGTGAGCAAACATGTCATTTCGTTCACATCATAATCACCCTTCAATCCATCATCAGCACCATTCAAAATATTTCCATCCACATATTGTTTCCACACCCAATTCGTCAAAGGCACCTGATTATTCTCTCCATCCTCGTAAGTCCTCCTTCCACACGCTATCTCCAAAGCCACAACCCCAAAACCATACATGTCAGACTCCTTGCTAGCCCTTCCTTCCTTCACATATTCAGGAGCCAGGTACCCATATGTTCCCACCACCTTTGTCTTCTGAGTCCTCAGTCTTGGATCCACCAACTTTGCTATCCCAAAGTCACTAATCTTAGTGTTGAAATCTGTGTCTAACAAAACATTACTTGACTTTATATCTCTATGAAGAACACACTGCTCCACCTCTTCATGAAGATAACGAAGTGCCCTAGCCATACCTAACGCTATATTGTATCTCACACCCCATGTCAAACTTCTCCTGTTGCCAAATATATGAGTGTCAAGGCTTCCGTTTGTCATGTACTCAAAAACCAGTAACAACTCTCCTTGCTCATGGCACCACCCCATGAATTGCACAAGGTTTCTATGCACAAGACCACTTATAATCTTCACCTCGTTTCTAAATATTCTCTCCGAATCTTCAACATCAGAAAAAATCCTTTTCACCGCAACCACGCGCCCTAGATCACTCAGAAACCCTTTGTAAACTTGTCCACTGCCTCCTTCTCCCAGCCTTCTATCATCTGCAAACCCGTTGGTGGCTGCAACTAACTCCTTATAAGCAAACCTTCTAGGCATAGCTGCTCCATCGAAACCAAAGCCATCGTCGGTTCTTCTCTTCTTGATGATGATAAACCAAGACACACCAACGACCACGAGCATAAACAAAATAGAACAACTCACTGCAACAGCTACTACTTGGACTGGAAGCTTGTTTCTAACTGTGATGTCATTGCCATCATCATTTTCTTTATTGTTTAAATGTGTGGAATTCAGAGTTGATGTGAAGTCCCAGGAATGAATAACATTCTCTTCGTTAGACGCCCCGGTTGCACCCGAAAACCCAACAGTGACCCACTCGGGGAGAATTTCCCCTAGGTCAATCTGATACGAAAGAGAAGTGTTGGGCAGAAAACCAGAACTAGTTTCCTCAAAGAACCATGAGACAGCAAGGAGTTTGGCAGAAGCATTGTAAGTTATCAACACATGCCCCATGTTCCCTATGTTGCTGTCAATATCAAAAAAGGAAGAGTTGAGAGATATCACAGAGTTATTGTTTATCCCCACATGCTTCATTTGTGGATCAGAATTAGTGTTTGGAAAAGTGTCGAATTCGACAGCAATGATGTTATTTTGGTTGGCACCGTAAAGGCCGAGGCTACCACCACCTGCATCCGTCGGAATCGGGTAGGCAAGGGGTGCGACGAAGAAGGCAAAACCGTCACCATAATTGGTTTTAGTGGAAACACTGATAGTGAATGAAAAATGAGTAGAAAAATCAGTGACATGTCCGTTAGAAGAGTTTTTGAAGCGTAGAGGGAAGCCATAGATGGCTCTTCCAATTCCATTCTCGATGAGAGGATTTAGCACTATGGTTCTGTTCACACTCTTGGCTACACCAGCATATCCAACAAGGCTTGCACTTTGAGTATCGTTAAAGTTAGTTACGTTGAAGGAAAGTGGTTGAGCTATGGTTATTGTTGGAATGAGGAAGATGCAGAAAAGAAGACAAGTTTTAAGGTTGTGGAGACTTTCCATGGTAGCCAACATGTCACGACAGAGTCTATGTCTGCCAAACCTATTTCGACATCGTCTTATATATTTTTTGTTATGACGCACATTAATTATAATAGGATGACTTATAGACTCTAACCAAACGTTTTGAAATGGTCTTCGTTTGGGAATGGTTCATAAGAATTAATTTTTGAACGTGGAGCACAATCCAAAAACTTTACTTCTACCGTAGGAATTAAATGATTAATCTACAAAATAAATAAAAATAATCATGGATGTGGTGAATGAGCACTCTCATAAAAAAAATTCATAACAATACTTTTTTTTATAATACATTAAGGAGTATATAAATTAGCAATTTTTCTTCCAACTACTTTTTACAATTTTTCATATTTTTATTTTATTTTTTCTTCAATAATTCTCAAGCTTTAGGCATTATGTTGTTATCAAAGCTTGGCATTGTCTTGATTATATGTTATGAATTTCCTAATTGCAAGAGAGTTTATATCTAAGTGGATGCAATAAGTCACTCCGATATATTATAGGTTAATTAATAATTAAGAATTTAGGATTATGTGTGTCTTATTACTATAAAACATTAAAAGCTTCCAAACAATAGTATTTATCAAAATGAGATGTTATTAGTGTTGGTGAAGTTGATTTTAATTATTTTAAAATTTAATTTTGTATTTATGTTTATTATATGAGAACAGAACCTAAGATGATAATTTTTTAATAAGTAAAAATATTTGTGTTAGTATCAACTATAACTATAAGGCAATGTTAGTATAGTTTACTTAATATTAGATACTATAACAGAGTCAATTTAATCAATTCTAAGTTGATACTTGTTATTTTTAAATTAATTTTAGTATTTATATTTATTTAAGCTAGTATCAATTAGGTTCTCACTAATATGATGTATTTTTAGTATTTGTTTAAGTTAACATCGATTAATTATAAAAAAAAATTATTTATATGTTATAAATCTATGTGTCTTTATGACAAAATTTATGACAAAAAAAAATAGTAGATTATTCTTAATTCAAGTACCTAAATTTAAAGATAATAAATATATCCTTATTCACAATTTCTCTTTGACTTCTTTATATAATTTTTCATACATTCATCTCTTTCATTCACATCCATCTCCTTCATTTATATTTATCTCATTCACTCACACTCATTTCCTTCATTCACACCCTTCTCTCATCCACACCAATCTACTTTATCCACACTCACCTTTTCATCCACCATGAAGGAATTTTGGTCTCTAACTCAAAACTTGCTTTTATGTCTATTTTTTGTTTATATTTTTTTTGCTAAAGAATGGAGATATTGTATGAGAAACATCAATTTTTGAATTATTGTCATTAGCATCCACTACAAGAAAATCATGAAATAGAAACCAATTTGTAGAATCCAAAATAATTAGTTGTAATAGTAACTAAATTAGAGACAATTTTAGAAACTAAAAAAAAAATTGGTTTCTAAATTAGTTTATATTATTTTTTATTATTGTTAAATAGTTTCTAAATTGGTATCTAACTAGCAACCAATGTTTTTGCTACCAAATTTAGAAACCAAATAATTGGTAGTTAAAACCTTAGTTGCTAATTAGATACCAATTTAGAAACTATTTAACAATAATAAAAAATAATAGAAACTAATTTAGAAACCAATTTTTTGTTTAGTTTCTAAAATGGTCTCTATTTTAATTTCTATTGTAACTAATTATTTTGGTCTCTAAAAATTGGTTTCTATTTCATAATTTTCTTGTAATGATCGGACACACTGACGTAAATGAAATTAATAATGAAAATAAATAAATAAATAAAATAAATAAATGAAATTGACGCTAAATTAAATTAATTTTTAAATAAATATGAATTAGCATCAACTTAGTCAACTCTAAACTGTTTTAATAAAAAAATAATTTAAAAATTAGAGATGAATTAGCATAAGTTAACTCACTAATTACAATGAGTCTTTAAAAGTTAATGCTAATAAATTAGCACCCATAATTTTAGACTTTGTTACACGTAAGACGCAAATTTGATATTATGAATTAATTATCATCAACATTTACTTATTAGCATCGACTTTTGACCACAAATTTTTGTTTATAGTATCTTATCTTGAATAATATTTATAATCTTGATGCATGATAACTGTGAACTTAGGTTGGTATAGACCTCTAAATCTAGGAGGGAACATATTTTATTTTTTATTTAAAAATATTCTTTGTTTCTTTTGAGAGATCTGATTATATATTTTCATTCTTTAATATAACTATTGTGATATTTTTTTAATTATATATCTCACTATTATAAATAATATTTACACTACAAGAAAAACGCGAATTACATATAGATTATTACATACAGATCAAAATCCGTATGTAAAATCAACATTACATACGGATCAAAATCCGTATGTAAACAGGTATTACATAGGGATTTTTTTCGTATGTAAATATTAGCAGTAAATGGGATTCAAAGCCAAGTTCCTTCAGTAATCAAGTAAAATTTAACCACTACACCAAGCAAATTCTTTAATTTTATTATGATTTTTATTATACTTATTATTATTAATAATACTAACAATATTAATAATATTAATAATATTAATAATATTAATAATATTAATAATATTAATAATACTAATAATACTAACAATACTAACAATACTAACAATACTAATAATACTAACAATACTAACAATACTAACAATACTAACAATATTAAGAATACTAACAATATTAACAATATTAACAATATTAACAATATTAACAATATTAACAATATTAATAATACTAACAATAATAATAATACTAACAATATTAATGATACTAACAATATTAACATATGAATCACATTTAATTTATCTATAATCTAC
>Ga0123342_1007280_pt1 | contig 14715 bp, 7 predicted proteins | sample Turbeawhitnodule_FD_89960 | JGI IMG/M metagenome (GOLD analysis project Ga0123342, IMG submission 89960) | Root nodule microbial communities of legume samples collected from Mexico - Turtle bean Mexico white nodule | ecosystem: Host-associated > Plants > Roots > Nodule | place: Mexico: Nepantla...
TTCAATCCAACATATATAAAAATTTATAACACATATAGTATAAAAGAACCTATAAATTAATCCATACAAGCAGAACAACAACACTAATACGGATATTAATATCCGCAGAACAACAACAAATTTTGGATAAAAATATCCGCAACACATATGGATAAAAATATGCACAAGTCAAAAGTATATTCCGGATAAAAATATCTGCAAGTCAAAACTCACTTACGGATAAAAAAATCGGAAACCACTAATCACCTACGGATAAAAATATCCGGAATGCAGTAATGGATTACGGATAATTTTATGCGGAATGCAATAGACAATTACGGATGAAAATATTCATAGGCATGTCGTACCTTCGACTTCAGAAGCTCTGTTGCTCTGCCTGCGATAATGAAGGTCACGGTGGCTGCAGACGAATGGAAAAGAAGGTGGCTCATGGTGACTGGACAACAAGTGGTGGCTGTGGCACTGCTTCACGCACAATGTAATGGAAGAAGAGAAGAATAGGGTTGGGTGCAAGAAATTGGGTGCATATCACAATTAAACTATTCTAAAATTCATTAAGCATAATTTTGTCTTTTACTAATAGGTGATTGGGTGTCAATTAAAATGTGTTGGGTGCAGGGAAAATCTGCCAATTTTGAAATTCTTTGTCTTTCATGAACTGAAAGATATATTCTGAAAAAAAGTCCGTAATAAATTTTTTACATTCTGGAAATATAATTTGGAAACCAAAATCTCATTTAAAAAAAATTAAAATACAAATAGTATATTTGGGAAAATAAATTTTAAAAAATAAATTTTGGAAACATATTTTAGAAAAGAGATTTTGAAAAAAAATAATATAGAAACGTATTTTAAAAAAACTATTCCAGAAAGTTATTCTGAAAATCCTAATCAGAAAAGATATTTCAGAATCTAAATCCGAAATTGTATTCCAAAATATCAAGAAACTTTTATCATTTTGCATGCCTGATAGGTTGCATGTTCAGATTTATCAGACGAGGGAAGCAAAAGCTCAATTACTGTTTTGCTTTTTGGGCCTATCTTATTCAATAACTTTGCTATTTACACCGGTCTATTTTCCCTCTTTGCATTGTTTTCTCTTCTTAAAAAACTCCTTTAATAACTACTATGAGTTTAATAGCTCCTTTAAAACAAAATATTACTTAATTAAGTTAGTTTTGTGCTTATTTTTTTAAAATTATATATATATATATATATATATATATATATATTATTATATCATGCAACCATTACTATACTTGTTTTAAACTATATTCTCAAAATGACTTTTAGAAAGAGCATAAACCTCTCTAGTTATAATGTTGATAAAGTGACTAAGGTACTGGTGGATAGTATGAATAATCTCAATAAGCAAGAAAATTTATAAAAGACTTTCACTTGTTTATTTAACTCATGTTCAAAACAACTTCATGGAGTTGCAACATATATATTGCTAACACCACAACAATTGAATATATAACATATGTAGTGGCCTCTTGGCTAGAGTTAATGGCAAAAAAAGTTCCTATATTTATGTATTTAAAATCATTAGCATACTTAGTGTAGTTTGTGTTTTTAGTTTTTTCTTCTAATAAAAATTAATATTATTAGGTTATACACACCTTAATTTTTCAGATTAAACTAATAATGTCATTCATTTGCTTGTCATATGTTAATCAACTTACATTTTGTGAGATAATCATATCAATCATCGCATTTGATGTATTGTTCGCTTTGTAGATCAGTGTTCTGTCACAATTTTATCCTAAAAAATGTATCAATGAGTTGGAAAAGAAAAAAAAAATTATCTTTGACATTTACTTCCTGAACAATGACTATATTAACACAGTGGAACACTTAACATCTTATATAAATATATCTAATGTTTTTGGTTGTATGTGAATCACCTCTAATTCAATTTAACAAAATACTTATTTTTAATTTTAATGACTAGTATATGGCAGTTTATTTCGTCGATAATCACACTAATTTTTAAAACATATGAAAATTAACACTTCCAATATTTTATATAAGAAAGAGATTCATATATTATTGTTCCTAAAAATTAGATTTATTTTTAAATGTAATAATTGCTATTTTTTTATAATTTTATGTTAATTTATACCATTAAAGCACTAATTTAAATTTCTTAAGTGAATGTATTTATTTTATTATTAACAAGGCACAGTCATTAAGAACAAATTTCTTAAATTATGAATAAATATCATTAAATCTAACCAGAAATTAGATAATTCATTTTTATAAATATTTAAAAAATAAGTTTGAGTTCATGAAATTTTAAATTAAAATTAACTTACTAATTTAATTATTTATATTGATAAATTATTTATTTATTTATTTTATATAAAAGTAATTGCACTGTATGTCGAATCTCATGTTGAATTAAGTGTAACGTGATTTATATCCTAAATAAAGTTACTAAAAATAAAATCCACGGTTTCGTATCTAAAACATGAAATGGATATTTAAAACTCCAAAAGCACTCCCTTACTATAATTCTTATTCATTCCTATGTAATGGAAGTGAAGTTAGGGCAATACTTTTCAACAAAACAATGCGTATAATAGAAAATAAATGAACTATTTTTGTTACCTTTCTTACTTAAAAATAATATATTTTATATTTTAAAAGCATGAGCAAAAAATTAAATATCGCAGAAAAAAAATGATATTCATTTGAAAGAAGACATTAGAATACATAATTATGGACCAATTCGTAAGCAATCAGCATCGTGGTTTTGCTTAATCTTGACAAGGATTCATGAATGCCACTTATTCGAGGATGTGCTGTTGTTCCCTTATTCGTGTGTGTTTTTGTGTCTTAGATCGTTTTATCATGTTACTTTTGTCCATATCTGTCTACATCTCAATAAGAGAAATCATGGGTTTGATATCAATAATTCATAAAAATAACTATCGATGAGGATTAAAAAAAATAAATGAGACACCACATCTTTAAAAAACAAATTGGTATGCATATAAAAGAATCTTATTTCAATTATTTATTTTAAAACGTCACCATTTCATTAAATGTTAGTCACCTTCTTGAGAAAAAAAAACCCAGTTCTTAGATATGTGTTTTCTTAATTTAGTATGAATCAATTCAAGAAAACAAATACACTAAAACAAAGTTGAATGCCCATTAATCGAATAAGAATGATGTTTAGTAGGTGGATTAAAGAGTGTTTTTTTTTTATAATCATTATATTGAATTGATAGCTGAATTGCTTAATACCACTTTATCAATAAACTAAGTGTGTCTTAACATTCTAGATATGCTCAAAGTAACCCAAAAGTTCTTATCCCAGCACAAGGCCTGCAACATATATAGCAGTTGCTATTGTGATAAAAAGAAAATAGCTAATGACCACCGTGGCGTGATGAAGCAAATATTGTGTAGATTATTGGCAGCATTTTAGAGAAATTTGAGTTATGGATGAATCAGAAAAAGAAAACAAGTAGCTGGAGGAGTTATGTGCGTTGGGACATAACAAAACAATGGACATTGATTAGGAAAGGAGAAGTAAATAAGAACCCGAAGGATGCACAGCATAAACATTGATTAGGAGATGAAAGTCGCATCCCAACTAACAAAAATAGAAAACAAAACCCTGCACGTCTAATTCAAGGGATGTTTTTGCTTTCACTTCATTTCATCCCAAACCCAAGAATCCAGACTCAAAAGGATTCTCTAGTTAGGCGCCATAATTCACAACCAAAATAAAGTTCGCAATTGCCACCTTGCATCTATATAACCAATCAAGAACTGCCACGTCACTGTCTCCCCAAGAAAAAGTGCAGGTGAAGCCAGCTGTGGAGGTTTAATTGGAGGGTACAAAACAAATAGTCCAGATTCGAGTGTAGAGTATAATTGGGAGACATAGTCATAATTCAGAATTCAGCACCCCCAACCATAGCACCCGTTAAATTATTGTTTCCCCTTCAAATTTGGGCACCGCTCAAAACCTCAGAATTTAGATCTAAAACTAACACTACTCACTCCAGTCACACGCAGAGCCCAGAAACACAACCACTTTCTCACTCTAACAGCAATGCCTCCCACTGAAGGAGACTTCGATCTTAGGGTAAAACTCCGAGAATCTCTATTCACGTTTTTTTTCTCCGTCTCTATTTCTCTTACTCTCTTTCTCTTCTCTGCAGCAACCTTCTCAATCTGCCTTAGCATCCGGGTTAGTTTAGTACCTCAAAAAACCCTATCCTCTTCAATTATTTTTTCTTCCACTGTAATCCATTTCGTAGGGTTTTCGTTCTCTCATTTGTTTCAGAGAGTACACGTTCGCCGATGTGGAGAATTTGGAGCATTGCGCTAAGTATATCAACCAATCGCTCGTCACGTTCGGATTCCCTGCTTCGCTCGATCTCTTCGCGAATGACCCCGTGAGAATTTAACTGATCTTCACTTAACATCGTTTTTTGCGCCAATGTGTGGTCGTATGTTATTTGAACGGTGTTGTTTTGGAAAATGTGGTAGGTTTCCATTGCGAGGACGTGCAATTGCATTTACTTTCTGCTCCAACAGAGACAGCGCGATGTTGAATTTAGAGAGTCTGCTAATGATCAAAGACAACGGTAGTTTCCATATTAACCTTTGTTTAGTGTTCCCTCGTGATGCATTATCTGACCGAGTTCAATGTGTTTTGCTTTTGATGTTGTTGTAGACTGTTGTCTGACATCTCGAGGTTAGAAGCCAAAGTGGAGAGGCTTGAAGGTCAACTGCAAGTCAAAGACAGGGAGATAGCGACTATTACTAGAACAGTAAGGAGATGCTTGGATTTCTTGTTTTGACAAACGTAAAGCATATTATTGTCTTGCTTAAATGAAGTGTTCAGAAGCGTGTTTCTATTATGCATGCGAACAACAATTTCCTTATCTGTGCACTGATGCCACTAGAGTTTATTTGTGTAGTTATTTATTTTATTTCAAATGGGGTTAAATTCCTGTGGTGTAGGAAGCTAAAAACACGGCAGCTTTGAAGGCTCAAATTGAGAAGCTGCAACAGGAGAGGGATGAGTTTCAGAGAATGGTTATTGGTAATCAGGTTAGAATTTGATCTACTTTGCTTATTGTGGCGTCTTCTTTGGATGACCCTACTTCAAAATGGATAACCCTCTGACTCTTGTCAATCTGACTATTGAATGGTGTTAAAGCAAGTAAAGACTCAACAACTGCATGAGATGAAGAAGAAGGAAAAGGAATACATAAAATTGCAGGTGAGATGTCTTTGCTTTTTGTATAGTTCGATGAGAATTGAATTTTGGTGATTGGTTCTCTTGCTTCATAGGAACTTTACCGATGCTTGATTGCATGATTTCCGCAGTTTATTAGGTTTTGAAAATGATGAAGGGCTGGTGTTTTGTATTTGCAGGAGAAGCTAAACCAAGTTTTAATGGAGAAGAAGAAAGAGTCTAGGTCCGGCATGGAGATAATGAATTTGCTTCAGGTACAAGCTATCCATTTAGTTTGGACTTTGCTTGGAAGATATTCAGTTTCATGATGGTTTGGTATTTATAATGTGTGTAAACAGAAGGAAGGGAGGCAACGTGGAACATGGAATGGGAAGAAAGCTGACAATGATTTTTACAAAAAGATTGTATGCTGAATAATAAGCTTTCACATTGTTATTATAGCTCTTTGCATTCTGGAAATATCCTCATCACATACACTTTAATTTAATACTGAAAGGTGGATGCTTATGAGGCAAAAAATCAAGAACTGATGGCAGAGAATACTGATTTAAGAGCATTGTTGAGATCAATGCAGGTAAGTTCCTGATTTGTAATTATTGTTATATGCTGAAATTTCCACTTGCTGGTAATTTATGAATGCAATGTGTTTCTTTTTTTCACATTTCACTGATTCTCCTTGATGTAATTTGTATTTTTCATGAACTTTTGCTTTGTTATCATTCAGTCACTATATGCTGCCTCTTTTTTTTAATTTTTCATCTTGCCTTCAATTTTAGAGAGTTCTCTTCCCCTGATATTCCCTTTCTTCCCATGCCAATATTTATGTGTGAATGTATGTGTATGTACACACCTGTGCTGTACATGAATGGGTTTGCCATTTTCATTCCATTATCCTTTTCATTATTAAAAATTTTATGTTTTTGGTTTTGACACAAAGTCAACAATATAAAAAATTTGATGTGTTTTGGGAATCAATTATTTTGTCATGCAAAGTGCAAAATGATGGATGGCCATGTTAACTAAACGGGAAATGGAAGATCATTAACATGGTAGTGTATTTGTGGTATTATATTTCTTTTCTTATTTCATCTAATATTCTAATTTATGTCTCCTACGGTCTTTTACTTTCCTCTGTATGAAGGCCTTTATTCTTGATGCGCCCTCTAAAGCAGGTTCCTCAACCTAGATTATGAGATTTGTGAGTATACTGATTACAGGTGGATATGCGTGATTTCTTAAATGCGCCTAACGGACTACCAAAGCAATCTCTCACTGGCAATGAAAGAGTTGAAAGTGATCCTTTACAATCTCCATTGGTTGGAAAAATGGTAAGGAAGTTTATTTAGTTTTCATACTTTGTTCCTCTTTCAAACTGCCTTTTGAAATTGTTAATGAGTTTGTTACTTGCAGGACGTATTTGACCTTCCTTTTCATATGGCCAGAGATCAAATAGAAGAAAGCCTTCGTAACAAAATGACTTCTATAAAGGTTCTTACTGGTTTTTATCTTCAAGTATTTACGTATATGAACTGTTTGTCTGTGGTTGATAAGTGCTTGAAAATTGAAATATGAAGGAGCGCATGGTTCAATTGCAAGATGCTCAAAAGGAAGCAGAAGTTACTTCGGAGGCTACTGAGAGGGAACTTGAGCTTGAAGCTCAGCTTGTTGAAGCAAGAAGCATCATACAGGAGCAGGTAGTGTTTTGTGTTCTTTCGAGTTAGGTCACAGGCATTTAGAGCCTGTTTGATACTTTGATTGTGATGTAAAATCAACCAAAACTGCTTTTTAGTTAGAGAAGCTCTTGTTTTTTATGTTTAATAGTGTTTGGCCAAAATGCAAAATGATAATGACAGCTGGAAAAAAACTGATGTGTTAAAAGAATCAAGAATAGAAGCTTCGCTGGTGTACTTAGCCAGAAAATGTTGGGAAAATAGAAAAAAATGGCAGTACTGCTGTTTTGAGTATTTCTGTCTATATATATGCTAGGGTAATTGATATTTCTAAATACTCTAAATTTTCAACTGTTGTAGACTAAATATTGTTTTGTCTCTCTACTCAAGCAAGTCTATTCCTGTTACGGTCACAATATGGCCACTAATTTAAAGGCTTAAATCCACTTCTGTTTCCCGTAGTTGTGAATGTGCAATTTTGATTCCTATAAAAATTTAATGGCATGTTTCTTTAATTTTCCAAAATTAAGCAATTTTGATCCACTCCTAATGCATTATTAATTTCTAAAATTCTCTAGTAATAATAGTTTGTTACTTATTCACACAGGATAGTCATAGTAATGTTTAATAATAAGTTTTAATATCTTTTATCACTGAAAAACACACAAGTAGTTTTGTTAGCAGTAGATGATATATTTATGTTGGACCAAAATTGTTTAGCTTTGGAAAACTAAAGGACCAAATCTGCTGTTAAATATTTTTTAGGGACCAAAATTGCACATTGTCGAAATTATGGAGATTAAAATTGGACTTAAGCCTAATTTAAATCTGTGACTTCTATTCTTCATTAACTGAAATTTGAAAAGCATGTGGATCAATATATATGTGGACTCTTTTTTAATATTTTTTTTTCTGGGGGAGGGGGTGTCATGTCACTCTAAATGAGTATCAATTCAAACACTTCTCTCTTTCTATAAATCCAAGTAGTTTTCCTTTTAATCACGACTTTCAATATAATTGTCTGACAGTATTTTTTAGCATCGTTTTATGTTAATTTGACACTGCATTTCCAATTTAATTCAATAATGTGATAATGCATTGTATCACAGGCATCAATAATGTCTAAACATATTGCAAAATCGGATAGGCCAAGGTACTCTGTACTTTTGATTTGTTAACAACTATCTAATTATGAATAGATGCAGTATGTTTTTAAATTCTTTTCAACCTTTACAGGGAATCTATCATTCCAGCACCGGCTGAGGTATGTATTTTTATATATGTCTGTTTCAGCCAAGTATTTGTTACGTCCATTTAGCAATCCACCTCATTTCATATAATTAAGAATCTGAAGGTTTTTCATAGCGTGATTGGATTTGTGGTAATTGGTTGGTAAGTAGCTTTGGAAAATTATTTGTAGTGAGGTATACTTTATTTTGTAAGGCGATTATGGCCTTAAACTATCTTCAGGGACTTCTCATTACTTGGATATCCAATCGGAGTCTATGTTTCTTGAGTTTCTAATCGAGATAGTTTATAGTTTTCTCGTGTGATATAGCATCTGACATTTTGTATGTCCAAAAGTTCTCACGTGAACTTTACGATGCTGGAAATATCTTCAAAATGTAGTCTTCTAAAGCCCACCGGTTTCCTTGTTGTGGAAGTAACTGGTTGACCTTTCCGACACCTGGTTTTGTAGAGAAAACTGATCTGTACCTGAAATTCTGAAGCTAAGTTGTTAGCACTGAGAATTATAGAAATATAAAGGATTGTAGAAAAGGATTTCCATCATACTAACTCCTGTACTAGTGCAGAAGGGATATTAGTGTTGGCATGGTCTTGTGTGCCTTTGTGGTGGTAGCAGGTGTTGGTGTAGAAAGAGAGGTGTGGTGATGACCTTTAGCATTAACCATTTTTGTGGCCTTCGTTCCTTTTAAATGATGGTTTAATTATCTTCGCTTGAAATGTTTATTAACATATGATTTACGATTCAATCATAAAGTCGATATCATTATCCTTTGCATAATTATACTGGTAATTGGCAGCTTCTAATATGAAACGAGGTAATGTTATTGTGTTTATGGTGTCACTTACAGCTGTAGATTTATTGTTACTTACTTCTCTATCAGTCACATTGATGGGGACAGCGTTGTGAAATTACTCTTGATTGATTTGCAGGCAGTATGTAATTAACAAAACCGAGGATACTCACATTTGATGCATGGCATGATTAACTGAGTTGATTCTGCAGTATAACAGAAACGGATATCGTGCTTTTAAATTATTTAACTAATCTTGCTTGTCCATCCTGCACTGTCCTAGTTTATGTTAACAGGCAGGGTATGGTCTTTGTAATTATTAGAATGTTGTAATTAGTGGTATTGTATCCTTGAAACTGGTAGAAGCAAAAGTAGATATTATGCATGTCACAAGGACCATTCAAACTACGTAGCATTTAAGATCGACAGCTAGAGAGATTTTATGATACCACTCTTGTCTCTTCCAAAATTCATTTTCTCATTTATTTGGTTCACGTAAATTTATTGAAGACATGGTTGTGGTAGTTTTCAAAGATGAATGTGGAGGGATTAGTCGGGCCCAGTGCTCTACAAAGCGCATTGAAAGCTATTTAAATGCGGTGGAATTTTTATTTCGAATTCTAGTTGTATTTGTCAATACTGATTTGCGAAACTGATTTATATTTGAAGTGTTGAGTAATATCAAAAGTAAAAAAGGATATGATTTGTAAATAAAGAGAGACGTCGAGCTACATGTTTCTCCAAGTTTAATTATCCATCATCAATAATTTAAAGCTCGAGTATCAATGATATAGAATAATGTAGAAACTAACGAGATTGCAATACACTATACAAGTTGAATGACTAAAATCAAGAAGAAAAAAATAATTGTTCGTGATGATGACAAAGTACCTAGTTATAGAGTTTTATATTCCATGATATGAATATTGAATTTTAAAGGGACAAGAGAAAACTGTGATTAGTATTAATGAGATAAAACGGACGTGACCATAAAATGTGAAGTAATTGTATTTGAAGAGATATTGGTATAGCATCAGTTGAATACATGTAAAAAAGGCTATCAGAAGCAATAATAGAGGATTATATTGTATGATGATTTGTTTTTAAAGAGATGAATGAAACTAGGAAGGACATTTATGCAAGTTGTTAAGAAAGATGTTATCTTAAATAGTTTTCAAGAGTTGGTCTTTTACCGAGTTGCATGGCCTGGGGTGATGTATGTAACTGACCTTACGAATAAGACTTGAATGGTTATTTTGAATTTGTTTTTTTATAATGATTTCGATGAATGACATAGCTGTTGAGTGAACATGGGAAATTTCGTACAGCTACGCAATATATAAATAGTAGGATTTTCTTACCCCTTTTTTGTTTGCCCATAGGAGTTCATTCATTCTAAAGGCTTCCTATGTCACCAGGGTTCTTTCAGTAGACAGGCTAGCAAGCGTTGTTTCCAGCATGTAGGCCCAAAAGGCTTTTAAATGCGTATGCCATCCAAAACACTAACTCCAACAAGTTACTTGTTTTTGAAGAGTGATGATGATGAGGTTGATAGGTTGCAGGTTATAGTTACAACTAACCAGGCCTACTATGGCTTACCAAGATACATTCTCCATCTCATCCATTGTGGATGTGATAGCTTTTGGGTTTATGATCAAGTTTGGTGCCCCCATCTTATGAATCTATACTGCTTCACAAAATATGGACTTCAAGGAATGTTTCTCTACTTTTTACTGTTATTGGACAAAAAACGTTAGTCCCACCACTTTATAACTCAAGATAAGCTCAAATGTGTGTATAAAAGGAAACACCTCTTCTCTATAATTTACTTTTAGAAACAAACATAAATAATAACAAACTGTTTGAACCTATAATTGCTATAACCACGTCTATTTCTATTGAATATTGAGTCTTTTAAACGGATTTACCGACAGATTCACCAACAATAAGATTTGAGATAAATTTATATAAAATGATAAACACTACAATCTAAACATTAAAAACAATATCCATGAACTAAGCAAGAAAATTTTACCAATAAAACTTTTGATAATAACACTCAATGTTTTTTATCTACATCTATTTAACAACCAACTATAATATTATTTTAATAATTTTTGTATTTCATTTCATTACAAATTTACTATTTTTTTTTTATTAAAACTATCACAGCAAGGTTGTGTATCAATATATTTTTCAAAACTTAATGTAAGGAGTGACATTTAACATAAAAAAAAATGGTTGTAGAAGTATTTGCCTCCCTGTAAATATGACCTAAAAAAAAACTTGGTTAGACCATATATGTTTTTTAGTATCTAGAAGATTAAATTTAAATTCTTCAAAAGAGTATACCACTCTGGTAGAACCGTATATGAATTAGAGATTGTTCCATCATTTCTCGTGCAAATTCAATGAGTAATACTCCATTAGCTTAAAAAACAGATGTTTAGGCACTAAATTAAGAGGGAAACTCTCGAGATACGCACGCTTTTGATTTTTAAAAATACCACCACAACAGAATGCTCCAGGTTTGTCTCTAGATGAATCATCACTCTTTCACTTGATCCGACCATGTTATGGAATTGATGACATTTTTCAATCACAAAATATTTTGATGCTAAATTTCACCTAAATACGTACTTTGTGCCCCCATTCGCAATAATTATTTCTAAAACGTGAGGATATATTCAAACATTTTGTGGACAACTTAACAAAAAATAACGGGTGAAACACAAATTATCCTTTGATTATCGGTTGATTATGAGTTTAAATGCAGAAATAATTTCATTACGAATGAAGAGTTAAAGCTGTATATAGTAAACATTTCTTGTACCATAGTAAACTATACGAAGAGTTATTACTCTATTAAATTCATTTTCTAAATGATTTCATACAAAACTAGTTTAGAATTTATTTTCACTCTATTTCTTTCTCACTAAATAATTTAATTCAGCTTTATTTTTACTAAATTTATTTTTATTTTCATTTATTCAATTTCTTTTTGAAAAAATTAAGTTGAGCTAAATTTAAGACCCTTCAAATTTAGATCATAAATGTTTACACGTGGATGGCAAAAAGGGGAGACTTCACAAAGTGGGGTTTCATTTACCAAATCAGTCTTCAACAATAGATACATAAAAAAATGCGTATCTGTTATGTGCATGAATCAGAATGAAAATCTAGAGCCAATTATGTTTCAAGTCTTTTAACCAGAGTGAGGGAATTTTTTACATGATCGTCATGAATGAAGTAAAGAATAAGAATTAGTTGTGATCTCTAATGTCTTCGTCACAGCAGTTGAAGTGGCTGCATTAGACTTTGCCTAATCAGATAAATTATTATTAGATGATGAAATTTTTACAAAATGAAAAATAATACGAGTGTGTGCGAGCGAATATACCATTCTAATGTAAAGGTAGAAGCAGAAGTATCTGCATATACATAGTGTACATTTCAATCACGCCTTGCAATAGAAACGAAAACTCTGCTAACATGCATGGGGAAGCAACCTAAGGTCAAAGGCCTTCCATACACTTCTCTCACAGTAGTTTTGGTAGGACTCTTCATGAATGACATGGAAGACCAAGAAGAGAAACTTGAGCCACGCGAAGATGCCACAGACTCAGAATCGGAGCTGCAATCTAATCTTTGTAACATGTCCAAAACAATAACATCTTCCTCGTGGAAACAATCTTGGGATGAGTTCTTGCTTTTTCCACGCTTTACCCTTTTCCTCCAAAACCTTAGTCTTGACCGTGTTGAAGATTTGGGGTGTGGAATGCATGGCTTGGGTAGCCCCAGGCTGAGAAGTGCTGGTGGGGGACTCAGAGGAGGAAGATCATATTTTGGTTGTTCCTTTGCAACCCCTGGTTGCATTTCCCATTTGAAAGGAACCCCTTCCCCACTCCTATAGTAAGAGTTGCGAGAGGAGCACCCCAGAGAGGATCTCTTTGAAAGAATTTTGCTCAATGACATATTCTCATACTCAAAAGCCATCATAACTTTTTTCCAATAAAGAATGTTAGACCAGGTTCTGTTTATATAGGATGGAGAATGGAGTATTTGGTATACAATGGTTTTTATACGTAAACACTGTTTTGACCATCATAAAGAGACTCATATATATAATTAATCTTTTTGTTAATTAGATTGATTGGTCATAGGTTGTTACTTATAGTTTGAGTGACTGAAAGCCTTTTTGTATTGACAAGGAAACAAACAGTGAAGCAAGATGGGTATGTACTTACTGTCGTTGTTTCTAAGGCTGCTGTGAACCAATTATTATTGTAAGTTGGTCGGCCTTTGTTGCATGTGCCATGTCCATACCCGTAGGACTTAGTCACCATCTTAGGTACATACTTTGCAGCATTATTTTAATAGTTTTATATGCATTAGGGCTTGTGTGCACCGAGATTAACTACTATATTTTGTGTTGTATTTGTGAGGCACATGTTAGGGTTACAGTTGAAAGTAAGCCAAGGCTTTTTCTGCTTGAATTAAGTAATGATATATATGTGACTACTAAGGGCCATCTACTTATCTTCACAGCTTTCATTGGAACATAGAGAACTTTTCTCCATTCCTAAGAAAGCAAAGTCCATTACTTGGAAATTAGCTAAGGTTTCATTCATTGAATTTGAACCAATGCAAATGCCACTATAGCTAGCAACTATTTCAAAATTATGAGAATGAAGAGGACTTTTGACAATTAGTTATTTTTAATTGTCTGCCATATACCTTGTAGTTTTTATAATTATAACTTCTTAATGAGTATGATTTGGAACTGTTAACCTAACTGTGGAAGTTAATTTGGTGCAGTAGTTCAAATATTATTTTATGCATGACTTAGGAGACAAGGTCACTTTCTGTTCACACCAACTTCAAGAAAATTCTTTGTTACGATTGAGCTTCACTATAATAATTGTAAATTGTAGCTTGTATAGCTACAATGACCACACCAATTTACTTGATCCAGCTCTGTAGTCTGGGTGAATTGTAAAATTTCTAAATTTACCCAAAAAACAGCACTCCTTGTGCTGGATTTGGTGCCATTCAATAGTATATTTTTTTGACAATGCATTGGATATGGATGTATCATTGTATCTGATCCTAAAATATTAGTTACCTTTGGCGAACATCATATGAATTATACTGCCATGCCTTTTCAAACAAGTCGAAACGCAGGATCCATGTGATTGTGATCTGTGTTTAGATAAACTTTAAACATAATTTTATGTGGAGTTGAAACAGGTAGATGCTGAGATTATTTCAATTTTTTATCGGTTCAAAAGTTGTTAAAATACCCAATGAAAAGTGTATGATTTTCAAATTTGAAGTTATCATATGCTAGCTCTGTTCCAAAATTGGTGTTTTATCAAGAAGTGTTGTTAGCAAAAGTCAATCTTTCTTGTTTTGATACTTTAGCTTTCTCTTTGTTTTACAAGTCCAAATTTTGTTTTGCCAACTCTAATGTGTTTGAAATAATCAGGTTCTATTACTTTTTAAGTTTTAGTCATGATGTTTTTTTTTTATAAATACTACAAGAAAATCATCAAATAGAAACCAATTTTTAGAAACCAAAATAATTAGTTGCAATAGTAACTAAATTATAGACATTTTAAAAACTAAAACAAAAATTGGTTTCTAAATTAGTTTATATTATTGTTAAATAGTTTCTAAATTGGTATCTAATTAGCAACCAAGGTTTTAACTACCAATTATTTAGTTTCTAAATTTAGTCTCTAAAACCTTGGTTGCTAATTAGATACCAATTTAGAAA
>Ga0123342_1007281_pt1 | contig 14713 bp, 8 predicted proteins | sample Turbeawhitnodule_FD_89960 | JGI IMG/M metagenome (GOLD analysis project Ga0123342, IMG submission 89960) | Root nodule microbial communities of legume samples collected from Mexico - Turtle bean Mexico white nodule | ecosystem: Host-associated > Plants > Roots > Nodule | place: Mexico: Nepantla...
ATTTAAAGCTCAGTCAAAGAAAACAGTTTTTCTGTTATGGTTTTAAAACAAACAATCGATTGTTTCCTCGAATCAATCGATTGTTTTGTTACTTAACAAAATACACCATTCAAAAACAATTTTCAAACTTTCTCAAAACACCTAAGTGTAAACAATCGGTTGTTTCGACAAAACAATTGGTTGTTTCAACTTAGTTTGAAAATCATTTTGCTTTGATAAAATTGAGATGTTAATTGCTTTGAGATTTAATCTAAGTGTTGATTACAACATTGAACTACCCCAGAACAAGGCTAAAAGTAGCACAGCAGCAACAAGCAAAGCAGAGGCTTCATCATCCTTCAAAGGATTTGGATTCTTCAAAACATTGAACACCACTTGGTTCAATAATAATGTCTAGTCTACTTGCAGTAAGATATAGTAAGGAACCAATCAACCCCCTGTATTTAGTTTAGTCCACTATTGTACCAGCTTCATCACAACTTAAGTAACATTTTGTAGACATAGGTGTTGTTGCAGCTTTACAGCTTTCCATCTCAAACTTTTTTTAGAATGTCATTATAGTACTTGGATTGACACAAGAAGATGCCTTCTTTGGATTGTTTGATCTGCAGCCTAATAAAGAAAGAGAGCTCCCCCATCATTGACATCTCAAATTCTCCCTGCATAGCTTTTACAAATTCTTCACACAATTTATCATTAGAAGAGCCAAAGATAATGTCATCTACATATATTTGGGTAAGCCAATAACAAGATCATTTGAAATCAATTTATTCAAGTGATGCATATGTATGTGTGCAATTCTTTTGTGCCAAAGCCATGATTCTTCATGCTTTGTCAAAAAACAACCAATAGATGTAGAGTTGAAGATATTAAGTAGATAGACATTATTTGATCTCTTACCAACCAGCAGTACTTCCTTTGAGTTTGGTAGACGAATCTCACATGAGTTAGTTTTGAATGTGACTTGGTATCCTCTATCACGAAGCTGACTTATGTTAAGTAGGTTATGTTTGAGCCCTTCCACATAGAAAACATCATGGATTAGAAAGTTGTTTTCATTACCTATGGTGCCTTTTACAAGGATCTTTCCTTTGTTATTGTCTCCATAGGTCACATGCCCTTCCTGTTTAAAAGTTATGCTAACAAACTTTGATGCATCTCCAGTCATGTGCTTGGAGCAGCCACTGTCCAAGTACCATAGATGATGTTTTCTCATTAAGAGATCCTGCAAAAAACAAAATCAGGTGGCAAGATTTGGTCCCCTAATAAATTTGGGTTCGTGGATGTTAATCTGATTGCTAGGAACCTTAGCATTCTTGGGAACCCACTTTAGGATACCTTTAGGAACAGAAAATTTGTGTATTTTACAAAATCTGACAGAGTGACCCTTTCTCATGCAGTAGAAACAACAAACAATCGGTTGTTTCAACTTTTCAATCGGTTGATTTTCTGTAATGGTTGAAAAATGTTTCAAACAACCATTGTTCTTCCTTTGTGGGTTAAATCCCAAACTAGATTTTCCAAAAACACAACTCTGAGATGCTAGAACACTCTCAAGGTTGGATTTACCTTTTGAAATTTTGTCTGTAATTTTCACAAGATACAAGACTTTCTTTCGAAGAGATTCACGGTTTTTGCAAGAACTAGATTCACACTTGCAAGAAGAACTTTGATAAATCATTTCTAAGTTTTTAAAATCAGTTTTTGAGTTGTTCAATTCTTCTTCCAAAACCTTGATTCTACTTTTCAACCAGTTGTTCTTACTTTTCAACCAATTGTTTGAAAGGGTTAATTTGTTGGCATCTTCATGAGTCTCTTTAAAAGCCTCAAGAAGTTCATAATAACTATCACATTTGGTAGAGGAAGATATACTTACATTATTTGATGCAAACTCTTCTCTTTCCATCAGACAAACATCCATTTTAGAATCTGCAGAGGATGATCCAGCAGGGGACTCATCACTGTCCAGCCAACCATTTCTTCAATCTTTATGAATTCTTTTAAGAGTATCCCACATCTCTTTAGCTGACACACATTCTAAAACTTTTAGAAGTTCATTAGAATCAAGAGCTGAAACAATGATGTTCTTAGCTACACAATCAAGATTATCTTTTTCATGTTTAGGTAAGACATCATTAGTTTCAGGCAGGTGTATGAAAGCATTGTTTGTAATGACATCCTAGATTTTTCTATCTATTGAGTTAACAAAAAAAATCATTCGTATACACCACAATTGATAGTTCACACCATAGAATAGAGGTGGTTTATTTAAAGAAGCACCTTCCCCAAAAGAAAACTTGCTAGCCATTAAAGTAGTTTTTTAAAAAAAAGCAGAACTTGAATAACTTTCAAGACCTAGCTCTTGATGCCAATTGTTAGAATTAATGGCCCAAAAAATGGGGGCTGAATTGTTTGATAAAATATTTTCGCAAAGATTGGATAAGAACGAAGTTTTATCAACAATCACAAAAAGAGTAATCAAGGAAGCCAAATAAACAAAGTAATTGAAACTGTTTGCAGAAAAACAATCGGTTGAAACTTCGTTTTTAATCGGTTGTTTATAGCAACAAAAACAACAAAATCAAATCAAACAGTTTATAATGAATGAGAGAGAGAGAGAGAGATTACACCATCAACTTATACTCAACCTCTGAGCTACATCCAGTCCCCAAAACAACCACTAGGTTTTCCACTAGCAATCAATCACAGATTACACACACTCAAAGCCACAAAGACGTGATCTTGATAACCTAATAACACTCACCCTTTTTTCCTTTCACACAACCACAGTCAGAACACCCTCTGACCTTATAGGTTTACAAACTTTACAAGTATAGAAAAGTAAAAATTACAAGAATAAAAAAAGGAACAGATTACACCTGATATTTCAGGAATCATAGAGCTCCTAAGATCAGTTCTTGAACCAATGAACAGCCTTTAGGAAATCTTGCAAAACTTTGAATCAAATCTCTTCTCAAAAACGTTTACCATCTCACTTTTTTGTGTTTTTATATACAAAGAGAAATCATATTTATAGCTCTTAAATCTAGCTATTTTTGGCAATTAATCATGAGCCAAATCAGTTTTAATTTAACTGAAAAACAGATTTAACAGGTTTTTGAAAAGCTGTTAAGAAATGAGACAATCAACCGATTGAAATGTCGTTTTAACTGGTTGAATTGGTTTTGACAGTTAGTCAACCAAGCCAAAAACAGTTTTGAAAACCTACAAATAAGCTAAGTGTAAAACAATTGATTATATCGTGAAGTCAACCGATTGTTTTTCTCTTTACTTAGAAAAACATTTTTCTCTTTTAAAACAGATTGATTGAGCTTGTGCATAGGATTAAGAATGATCTTTACAATAATTCTAAACACCCTAGAACTGAGCTTCAATCAAAGCAACAAAGCATCCAACATTAATAATATCTTTCATTCATACCTCATCCATTTCGTTGAGCAAATTGTAGAAATTCTTCAATGTCATTCTTATACACATCAATGATTTCACTTGCATTCATCTAACTTTGATCCATTACAACATATCATAAGAACTTGATTTATGCATGAATATCTTCCATTTAAAAAAAAAGGTGTGACCGTATCCCATTCAAGAAGATTCATTTTTTTTATATATTTCATTAGTACGTAATTATTTTCATTATTTATACTTCACAAGATTTTGACAACATTTCGTATCGGTCTTTAGAAAACATAAAATGAAAGTTGTGACGTTAAGTCAACCACAATTAAATATGCACACAAAGATCAATAAAAAATACAATGAATCAAAATTTCAAAAAATATACATAATATTGTTAATTATACATAATAATGAAAAAAGTGTTTAATCTTCCTAAACTGTCCAAACAGACAATTCAAGTTCAATATAATAATTGTCATTACTACCTCCTTTTTGTTTTTCAATCATAATGAATCAATAATTAAAATTGGAGGTAGTATTCAATCTTTATATTGAACCTCAAACAATAAACTACGGTTCACTCAATGCAAGATATGACAAAGTGAAGGGTCGAACACCACATACTCAATATCAATATGTTCAACATATAACAATCAACAATATCAAATCTTTAAGTCTAATTTGGAGTCCATCAAATTTCAATCTTATTTTACATATAAATTTAGTTAAAAACAACTACAAAAGTTCTACTAACATTAATTAAATTATATATATTCACATTTGAACTAATCTTTTAAGTGTAATTTGGAGTCCATCAATTTCCATTCCTATTTTACAAATTATTGTAGTTAAAAATAATTACAAAAACTCTACTAACATTAATTTAATTAAAATTTTAATCTCATCTAAAATATCAATTGTAATTTTATTTTAATATTAATTTTAAATTTCAATCTTAATTTTAAAATTCAAATATGAATTTTAATTCCAATATTAATATTAATATTAAATTGAAAAGTTATTAAAATATATAAACAAAGGCAACCTTTGGTGTAGTAGTGGCACGTTTCGATGGCTTCCATGACGTGTTGGTGCGTTCAGACGGAGTTGCACATTGATCACAGACACAATAGAGAAACACGACAACTTTCACAGTCCATCTGGGTTTGAGCTTGTGGGATAATTCTGACGTGGTTAGGGCAAATCGCATGGTGGTGGTGGTCCACTACAGGGTCGCACAACAACAACATATGTAGACGTAGTTAACTCTAGAATGTAGAAACTAATTGAAGGAAATAATAGAAGGCAAAAAGTTGTAGAAATTGATTGAACGTAATTGTACAAAATTGCAAAATTGTTGAACTGATACCTCCATTTTGATTTACTTCAATAATATATATAATAAAATTACAATTACTTGAAGCTATAAAATAGGAATAATAACAGCCCTATAAACTGACCATTAATGCAATAATAACGGTAAATAGTTTAAGGTTAATAAAATCATAATTAATAACCAACATTTAAGGCTAATAAAATCTGAATTAATAAGCCACATCCTCCCTTAATTTTGATTTGGAACAACCTTCATGCCCAACATATCTCTTAACTTCATGAAAGCATCGATCTTCAATGGCTTAGTGAGAATATCTGCAATCTGATCTTTTGATCTGCATTATTCCAATTTGATCATGTTCTTCCCAACTTAGTCTCGCAGGAAGTGATATCGAATATCAATGTGTTTACTTCTTTGATGAAAAATCGGATTCTTTGCAAGATTAATTGCGGAGACATTGTCAACATATATCTTGATTGGGACATCTAGATTAAAACCAATTTGAGTCATGATATTGTTGAGTCAAACTGATTGACAAGCACTTGTTGTTGCTGCTACATACTCAGCTTCACAAGTAGATAATGCAACAATTGATTGTTTCTTTGATAACCACAAGCAAACAATATTTCCAATCATAAAACAATTATCACTAATGCTCTTCCTCTCGTTTGAATCTCCATCCCAATCACTGTCTGAGTATATGACAATCTCAATCTTCTTAGATGAAGAGTAAAATACACCAAAAGTTGCAGTACCTTTGATGTAGCACATAATTCTCTTTACAGCTTGTAAATGAACTTGTCGAGGTGACTCCATGTATCGACTGACCAATCCCACAGCATAACATATGTTAGGTCTAGTACATGTGAGATATTTAAGGCTCCCAATAATCTGCTTAAAGTATGTTGCATCTACAGTTCGCCCATCACCTTCAATTGGAGTCTTAACTGGGTTTGAATCCTCCATCTTAAACTTCTTTAAAAACTCAGCAGCAAATTTCCTCTGATGAAGATTCCATCGTCTCCTTGGATGACTTCAATGCCCAAAAAGTAGGACATAAGACCGAGATCAGACATCTCAAATTCCTTCATCATTATATGCTTAAAGTCACCAATCATTTTGAGATTACTTCCTGTAAAAATCACATCATTAACATAAAGACATAAAATTAGCAAATCTCCATAATCATTAGTCTTTACATAAAGACCATGATCTGATGCACATTTTTTAAATCTAGTGACATGAAGAAATGAATTAATCCTTTTGTTCCAAGCTCTTGGTGCCTGTTTAAGGCCATATAAAGCCATTATTAGTTTGTACACCTTCCCCTCTTTGCCAGATTGTATGAAACCCGACGGCTGCTTTACATAAACCTCTTCATCAAGTGGGTCGTTTAGAAATGCAGACTTAACGTCCATTTGGTGAACTTTCCATTGCCTTTGTGCAGCTAAAGCAATGATTAATCCCATTGTTTCCATTCGAGCTACAAGAGAAAATATTTCATCATAATCATAGCCTTCTCGTTGCTCGAATCCCTTTTCCACCAACATTGCCTTGTATCTATCAATCTCACCATTTTCTTTCACTTTAATCGTATACACCCACTTCACATCAATTGCTTTGTGTCCTTTTGGAAGATCAGCGAGCTGCCATGTATTGTTTTTTCTCAATCGCCACCAATTCTACATTCATAGCCTCTTGCCATTTGGGGTCTTGAATGGCATCTACAAGTCTCACAGGTTCTGAATCTGCAAGAAAAGCAAAGTGAACCAAATATCCATTGTCATCAACTTCATCATCAAGATTTACTTCGCAATCTTGAAGGTATACAGGTTGTCGTTGCTACCTTATTGGTCACTCTATCATAGTTGCAATTGGAGCTGCAACTTCAGGTTGAATTACAACTTCAAGTTGAACTACAGGTGCTTCAAGAGTGACTCCATCTTCCACATCATCGTTCAAAACATAAATATATTGTTTTTTTGAATCCATTTCAGTTGTTGCATTCCATTGTCATTCCTCATCTTCGACAACTGTAACATCACGGCTGACAATCACCTTCTTTGTCATTGGATTGTACAGTTTGTATCTCCCATGCTTATATCCAATGAAAATGGTCTTCACTGCCTTATCATCCAACTTCGATCTTGCTGCCTTGGGGACATGAGCATGAGTAATTGACCCAAATACCTTCAAGTGTTGCGCATTGGGTTTGAATCCGATTCATGCCTCAATCGAAGTTGTGTTAGGAACACTCCGAGTGGATGATCTGTTTATCAAATATACCGCACATGTTACGGGCTCAGCCCAAAAATAATTTGGCATACCTTTCGCTTTAAGCATGCTCCTCGCCATGTCCATGATTGTTCTATTCTTTCTCTCGGCAACTCTGTTATGTTGAGGTGTGTAGGGGCAGGTTATGTTATGCTGCAAAGCAAAGTTCTTCACAGTGCCTCTTGAACTCATTAGACTTGTACTCACCCCCTCCATCATTACGCACCATCTTAATTAGTCTGTCACTCTATCTTTCAACAAATGCTTTAAATATTTTAAAGCAATGGAATACCTGATCCTTGCTTTTCAATAGATAAATCCAGGTTTACCTAGAAAAATCATCAATAAAGGTTAAAAAATACTTATTACCTTCAATTGATGATATGTTCATCGGGCCACAAACATTTATATGAACAAGCTCCCCAAAGGAAATTTTGCACGCCAAGGCTCCTTAACAAATGGTATCCAGTGATTCTTTCCAAAAATGAAAGCCTCACAGAATTGATCAGGGTGATAAATATGGGGTAAACCATTCACTAAATTTCGTTTGAAGAGATTTTCCAAACTCTGAAAATTTAAGTGCCCAAAGCGTAAATGCCACAAGCACGATTCATATTCACTATTGCATTCAAGCACTTGAAATCACTCATATGAAAATGTATTGGAAACATGCAGTTTTTTGATAAAACGGTTTTAAGAATCAAATTACCTTTTTTTATCAAAAATTAAGAATTTATTTTTAATTATGTGCATCTTCAATTGCGACAACAACATGTTCAAATCTGGGAGTTAAAGACCTCAAAATCTTCTCCACCTTTGCCTGCTCTGAATGTGTTTCACCATTGGTCTTCATCTGATTTGTCAAGGCAAGAACTTTATTTATATAGACATCAATAGTCTCTGTTGTTTCCATTTGTAGCAGTTCATATTGACGTCTTAGGGTTTGAAGACACACCCTCTTGATCTTGTCATCACCTTTATAATTGGTTGACAAAATGATCCAAGCCTCACTTGCAGTTGTTGCTCCTTCTATATGTTCAAACGTCTCGTCATTCATCCCTTGATTGATGACATACAAAGCCTTCTTGTCCTTCTTCTTCTGGTCACAATGTGCAACTCGTTGTGCCTTAGTTGCATTATCAGCTAATGCAAACACTCCACTTTCAACGACATCCCATAACTCAAGATAATCAAACAAAACTCTCATCTGCACACACCACCGATTGTAATTTTTTTCCATCAAGGATGGGGACTGATAATTGGGTATATTTCATGATAACAGACTGACTCTGATACCTGTTGTAGAAACTAATTGAAGGAAATAATACAAGGCAAAAAGTTGTAGAAACTGATTGAAGGTAATTGCACAAAATTGCAAAAATACTGAACTGATACCTCCATTTTGATTTACTTCAATAATGTATATAATAAAATTACAATTATTGGAAGTTATAAAATAGAAATACTATCAGTCCTATAAACTGACCATTAATGTAATAATAACGATAAATAGTTTAAGGATAATAATAAAATCAGAATTAATAACCAACATTTAAGGTTAATAAAATATGAATTAATAACCAACATAGAAGGGACTAAATATAGTCTTAGACTCTTTTCACAACGGACAAAAAGATAAATTATCTAACAACTATCTAATAATAACAAATTAGACCGTGTGAATGAAGTTACTTTCTATAAATGTTGACCATAATTACTTTGACTAATATTGTTTAAGGTTATTTTTTCTATGTTATTAGTCATTATTATTTTAACCAACTTTTTTATTGATTTTGGTTGAAATTTTTTTATTAACAATGGCAAAACACTCTTAGTCAAGTTGGTCAATAGTTTCCTTAGTTGACAAAAAAAAAAATATCATTCATTAACATCATTAAATTTGTATAATTAACGACATCTTGATTTCATTTAAGGTCACATCTTGATTTGATTTAAAGTGACGACATGTGAGTCAAGGATATCCGGACTAAGATTGAATATTTTGAAAAAATGTGAAAAAATAAATATTAATATAATAGAAGATAGAATACGAAAATTTTCAATTTATTATTTTTTATGTAAAACTTTAAATTGTATAATGTCTAGTCAAATTAATTTTGTGTTTTTAAAATTTCTTATTGATAAAAAATATATTATAAAACATTTTAAATTAATTCTCAATAAAAATATTGTAATCTTCAAAATTTCTCAATTTAAAAACATTACGAACAAGAAACACCATAACATCATTAAATTTGAATGAATCGATGACATCTTGATTTAAATTAGGCTGATGACATCTTCATTGTAACAAAATCGATGATATCCCAACAAGATCGAATATTTGAAGAAAGTATAAAAATAGGGGTGGCAATGGTTCATTAATCTAGTCCGCTGACACACTTTGATCCGTCCTGCATAACCTGTAACTTGCGCGGGCCAACAACGGGACGGGTTGGCCCACTGGCCCGCATAAATAAAAAAATAATTATTTAATTTTTTGTAAAAAAAAAATCATACCTTATTCACTCATTATTGTACTATTATCTTTATTTTATTTTATATTAAAAAATTAAATTTAATGTACTAAAAAAAGAATGTTTTATTTTAATCATCTAAAGAAGTTAGTATTAAGAGTAATAAGACTTAAATTATTTGTAATCAAGCTTTCTAACAATCCTCATACTTAATTAATATTTTTATCTTAATTAAATGAATTAAAACACAAATAAAATTTTAATTTTTTAGTAGTAGGAATAAGTTTTTATAATTAATGAAATTTTAATTTTAAAAAAAAATCTTAAGACGGGCCAGCCCACATTATCACCCATAATAAAATAAAATATTAATATCCACTAAAAAGAATTATTAAATATCAACTAATTTAGAGATAAAAAGTAATTAGTCATTATTAACTAAACTAAATATTATTTTATAAAAAATTATTGTATTTAAAGTAGTTTTTATTATCAATAAAAATTTATGTAATAGTTTTTAAATTAGTATCTAACATTAACTATCAAATAACAAATTTTTATTATAAATTTTTTAAATTCTCAAATAAAATAAATTGCTCTCTAGAATTTCTCCATTTAAACACACTATTAATTTTTTTATTTTCTTTATATTGTCCTATTTTCTATTTTAAATCACAAGGACACATTGTTTATGTAAAATTGTAAGCAGACTTGTTAATATTGTTGACCGTTGCTCCCAACATGATACGCAAACAATAAATATTTGGAACAATAAAAATAGTCTCATCATTAATTTTTTTTTACTGGTATATTAATGGTCTTTAATGAATTGTTTTTTTAAGGTAATATTTAATGAATTTGTTTTGAGTAGCCTTCTTTATTGCTTTATTTATGTAAAATTAAATGAATTTTTAAAGGAGAATACATCTCAGATGCAGTTTTTGAAGAGCTTGTGGTATACTTAATAAATTAAAATTGGATTTTCTGCTTTATAACTTATACTAACCTTTAACCCATTCCAGTAAGACAACTAAACCAAAACCATTGATATTTCATTTTTTAATTATTTATATGAATTTTTATATAATGTGTGTACTTCCCTTATAACAATTTATTTTATATCCAAAATAATATCAAAACGCTTACCATTTATGTTAACCCAGAGTAATCTGAGAATTCATCATATACGTTATATTTTTATATTATTAATATAAATTATATAAGTTTATGTCATTGTTGTATTTGCACAATTAGTCAAAAGAAACTGATAGATATTAAATACTTCAAAATAGTGTAATGATAAAAATAATAAATACCATTCTCTTTCATGTGATATTAATGATAATAATTAGTATTTTTCTTTTGAGATGATTAAAATATACAAAATGATAGAAAATTATTTATAAGAGTGAATTTTCATTACTTCATTATCATATATTCTAGTGCTCCATTTATATTTAAGAAAATTGGATACAGCACAAAATAATCGATGTAAAAGAAATAATTCTTTACGTATAAAATTTCACATAAAATTTTATTTTAAGTTAACCTTAAAATTTGTAAATTTATTTTTTAATGTAAGTTAAGAATATTCTAGTAAAGTTTAATGGTGTATTATGTAACTTTTGACTTAAACTTAAAATCTAATCTCATTTAAAGTTATTTTTTCTATATATATTCCCAGTTCCTTTGCAATCAAAAGACATAATCTTTTCATTTCTTCATATGTATATTCTCAATTTCTAACAACTAGCAATGCCTATTAGAGGTTCAGTTTTAAGTTGTTTTGGATTATTCCCTTTCTCTGTGTCCCCAAAGGACAAAAGCAGAAGCAGTGGCAAAGACGATGCTTTTACTGTATCAAATGAAGAAGTTGATAGGATTAGTTGTTTGCCAGATGAAATCATTTGCCATATCCTTTCATTCCTCCCAACCAAAGAGGTTGTTACTACCAGTGTGTTGTCCACCAGGTGGAAAACACTTTGGACTTCAGTCCTTACCCTTGATTTTGAGGACAATTGGCCTTGTTTCTTCAACACAACCTTTGCTTCAACTGTAGGAAGTATCTTAGATCAACGTAAAGCAAAAAGCATCAAAAGACTTTGTCTCCATAACCATAACAAATCCTTCACCATAGACTTGATTGGCACATTGGTTTCCACAGCTGTGAGTCAAAACCTTCAGGAGCTGGACCTCTTCTGCTACTGCTATTTAGAGGTCACTTTGCCCAACACACTCTTCACTTGCAAAACCATCTCAATTTTGAAGCTATCATTCGGCTCAACAATCAACCTAAATGCCATTTCATCCATTCATCTTCCTTCACTCAAGATTTTGCATCTTTACCTGCTTTACCTTGAAAAGGATGAATCATTGATGAGGTTTTTCTCTGGGTGTCCAATCCTTGAAGAACTTTGCTATGAGGAAGTGAAGTCTAATAATTCAACCCCTTTTAAAATCTGCTTGCCTTCACTCAAAAAGTTACATTTGAAGTGTCATGACCAAAGAGTGCAGATAGTCACCCCTTCTCTTGAGTACCTTCAAGTGCAAGAAACAAAGGTGTGTGACTCTTTGCTCTGCAACTTGCCTACCTTGATAAAAGCACATGTTGATATCTACTTTGACCATTGTGAAAAAGAATATGTGTCTAAGCTTTTCAATGGAATTCATCACACTAAGTTTTTGGAGTTGTCTACTTATACAACAGAGGTAAGGTTCATCTTGCAAATCCCTTTTTGCTATCATCACACCAGCACACTTAGTTATTTTCATTTCTTTTTATGTTATTGTTTTGAAATGAAGTAATGTGTAGATGTTATTCACAAGTCTTTGTTATTCTCATCCACATGCAGGTTCTTGCTGATTCTAGCTTTGGATTTCCAGAATTTCACAATTTGGTTCATCTAAAGCTTTGTCTGAGTACTATTGACTATTGTTTTCTAATACACTTGCTTACAAAATGTCCCAAGCTTGAAATTCTTGACATTGATAAGGTTTGTTGACTTTTTAGGTTCAATTTTATTGTTTTGTTGATATTTATTACTCTTGTTTGTTTACTCTGCTCTTTAAATCAGTTTTCTATTTTATAAAATTCGGTTTTCTCTTTAACATTTTTTAAAATGTTTGTTGTTTTTTTTTTCTCATGCTGAGATAGACTTTATAATATTGTGAATTTTTAATGTAATCCGGACTTAGAAAAACAAACTTATAAAATAAAGTTTGGAATAATTTATACACTATAATTTAATTATATGAGTGATATTTCTACTAATTTTAAAAAATTATAAAAAAAACACCCTTTTCTGTAAAAAAAATGTGACCAAAATAATTTTCATAATTTTATACATTTTGTATTTTGTATGGTTTGGTAAACTCTTTCCCGAAAACAACTTTTGTTAAAAGAAGAGTGAGAAGAAAATCAAACATGTTGTTACTTTTTTTTCTCTCTATTTCTTCTATTTAAAAAATTAAGGATTAAATATATTTTTCATCTATATACTATAACATAAAATTGATTTTTTTCTATAATTCAAACTTTAGACTTTTTGACTATTTATAATAAAGAAACTATTGGAATGAGTCTTTAGTAGTATTTTTTTTTTAAAAAAAACGAAATTTTAAAGAGAACTATATTATAATATTTGCATTAGCGATCCGTCAACATGAAATACTTTAACATTTCAGTTCACACTGAAAATCCATTTGTCACGTAAAAAAAACTAACAAAAACTCATTCCAATAATTCTTTTACTATAAATATCAATATCGATAAGGTTTAAAGTTTGAATTAGGAACTGAAAATCCGTTTGTCATATAAAAAAACACTGACAAAAAATCATTCTAATAATTTTTTTACTACAAATATCAATATCGATGAAGTTTAAAGTTTGAATTAAGTTTAAATTAGGAACGAAAACAATTTTTATGTGAAAATACGGAGATTAAAAACATATTTAACTCAAAAATTAATAGGAGTGGTATGTTTCTTGAACAGGTTTATGAAGAAAGTGAAAGAAAAAGGACACAACCAATAATAACATTGGTTCCTAACTGTCTTAGCTCACATCTTAGTGTGTTTAAATTTAGAGAATATGGTGGGTCCAGAGATGAATTGGAACTTACAAAATATATTCTAAAGAATTCAAAGGTGTTGAAGACAGTGACAATTGAGATGGAGAAATGGTTAGAGGCAAAGAAAGCAAGTGAAGCAATATCAAAATTGCATGCCTTACCATCAGCCTCAAAATTTAATAAATTATCAAACTCTTTGTCAACATTTACCCTCATCTATTCAATTTCTTCAAGCATTTAGTAAGTCAAATTGTAGTAAGCACCAAAGTTTCACTTTAAATATAATTATTCCTTTTGATTTTGTACTGAAGCAATTTGGTGACAATTTGAATGGCAAAATAACGTCACCCATAATCAGTAGTAGTTTATATTTAATGTGTGTTAATAACTTTATATTTATTATTTAGGTCATATTTAATAAAGAGAAATAAATGCACCGCTTTATCAATGTAATTAACCTTATAGTAGATGGAAAGTTTCACATTTATGCCCTAATGAATAATGTGATATACTAACACTACAATAAAATTATAAAATAGAAACTAATTTTAAAAATAAAAAATAGTTAGTTGTTATAGTGACTAAATTAGAGATCATTTTAGAAACTAAAAAAACTTTTGATTTCTAGATTAGTTTCTATTATTGTTAAATGATTTCTAAATTGGTATCTAATTAGCAAATAAGATTTTTGCTATCAAATTTAAAATCTAAATAATTGATAGTTAAAACATAGTTAATTAGATACTAATTTAAAAACTATTTAACAATAATAGATATTAATTTAAAAACCAAAAGCTTTTTTAGTTTCTAAAATAATTTCTAATTTAGTCACTATAGCAACTGTACCGCCCTGGTAGTCGGGTATGATGACGTGGCATCCTGCTACAGTGTAGGCGTGTTGACAAGGCGCCAGGTTGGCAGAAGGGAAGGAAGTCGGGGGGCACGCATAGTCGCCAGTTGTTAAGCTGGCGTGTTCCGATTTCCAGTTTACCAGAATAGGCGATCGCCTGGTTCAAGATCAAGTCACCAGATGTAGACCCAGGCGACCAAGCAGTCGGAGATCGCCAGAACAAGCACATCGCCGAAGATGAAGGAGAAGCAGATTATGAAGGCGGCCGGCGAGACCACAGGG
>Ga0123342_1007282_pt1 | contig 14712 bp, 6 predicted proteins | sample Turbeawhitnodule_FD_89960 | JGI IMG/M metagenome (GOLD analysis project Ga0123342, IMG submission 89960) | Root nodule microbial communities of legume samples collected from Mexico - Turtle bean Mexico white nodule | ecosystem: Host-associated > Plants > Roots > Nodule | place: Mexico: Nepantla...
ACATATATTAAATGTGATTCATACTAATAGATAATATAATAAATTATGTTTAGATTCAAGTAGATTATAGATAAATTAAATGTGATTCATATGTTAATATTGTTAGTATTGTTAATATTGTTAGTATTGTTAATATTGTTAGTATTGTTAATATTGTTAGTATTATTAATATTGTTAATATTATTAATATTATTAATAATAATAAGTATAATAAAAATCATAATAAAACTAAAGAATTTGCTTGGTGTAGTGGTTAAATTTTCTTTGGTTGTTGAAGGGTTGCTGAAGGAACTTGGCTTCGAATCCCATTCACTGCTAATTTTATTTTATAATGACAATATTTACATACGGATTTTGATCCGTATTGGGTTTGGCTTCACCTTAGAAAAGATAGATTCCCTATGCAATTAATATATTTTTGAATCGAAAAACTATTGCAATTATTCAAAAATATATTGATAGAAGTTCATTTTCTGAGAGTTGAGACACATTAGTAGTCACGCTCAACAACTCAATCCCTGATGGGAAGATCTCAATGGACACTATTTCAAACATTCTCTTGAATAAAGAATCCATAAGGAAAGAAAGAGGTAGAACTTTTCAATATGAAGCAAATGTTATTGAGAAGCGAGGAAGAGGTGAAATCTATGGGAAAAATGAATCCAATGAAAGAAACAAAAGCAAAGCCAAAGGCCGTTCTGAATCTTGCACAAGAACAATATGCTATTATTGTAGCAAAGAAGGTCATAAGAGATTTGAATGTAGATCTCTGAAGAGAGATTAGAAAGCCGAAACTGTCCTTCCAGACTTAGTTGATCAAAAGAAGAAGGATTGTACTCCAACCACAGCCGTCGCTGTTGACGATGATGTTTTTCTTATTGGAGAAGACAATTACCTAAATGTTGCATATGGTGATTGCTCTTGGATCGTTGATTCCGGTGCCTCTTTCCATGTAAGTCCACATGAAGATTTATTTTCAAATTACAAGAAAGGTGACTATGGTATTGTGAAAATGGGAAACCATGTTACAAGTAAGATTGTAGGTATTTGGGATATCGTGTTACTATCAGACACAGGAAACAAGCTTGAATTGAACGAAGTGAGTCATGTTCCAGAAATGCGTCTCAACCTTATCTCAACGAGTAAGTTGGATGATGCTAGTTTTATAAGCCACTTTGGTACTGGAAGTGGAATAGCAAAAGGGAACCTTATCAATGTCAGAGGTTCAAAGGAAGATCCTTTTACATTATGCAAGGAAGATTTTTTTTTGGAAAAGCAAATATTGCTAACAAACTCCAAAGATATTTGGCACGTACAATTGGGGCATATGAGTGAGAAAGCACTCCAAATGCTCGCCAAGAACCACTTACCAAATATAAATGGTCAAATCTTGGAATCCTGTACTGATTGCATTTATGGTAAACAATGCAGAGTCAGTTTTCAGAGATCAGGCGATCCCTTAAGGAGACAAGTGGTACTTGAACTTGTACATACAGATGTTTGTGCACCATCTGAAAAATCTCTTGGTGGAACCTACTACTTTGTCACATTTATTGATGATCACTCAAGAAGAGTATGAGTGTACTTGCTGAAAACCAAAGATCATGTATTGTCAACATTTAAAGAATTTCATGGTCTAGTATACGTGAAACTGGGAAAAAACTTAAGTGTTTGGAAGCTGACAATGGTGGAAAGTATCGTGGTCCTTTTGAAGCCTATTGCAAGATGTATGGCATTAAAATGATAAAGTCACTACCAAAGAATCCTCAACTGAATGGAGTAGCCGAAAGGATGAATCGTACTATTGAAGAGAAAGTCAGATGCATGTTACAAGGTGTTAACCTCCCCAAGTCTTTCTGAGTGAAGCATAAAAGATTGCATTCGATCTCACAAACTTGACACCTTCAAGACCTCTAGATGAAGAGATTCGAGAGGAAATGTGGTACAATAAGAAGGCATCCTTCAACCATCTGAGAGTATTTGGATGCAGAGCCTTTATACGTATTCCAAAGTGCAATCCACCTAGCTAAGAATCCTACATTTCATTCTCAAAAAAATCACATTGATTATCGTTATCATTGGATATGAAATGCTTTGGAGGATGAAGAGTTGCTGCTAGAGAAGGCTCATACATATGACAACTGGTCTGACATGATGACCAAGGTAATTTCAGCTAAGAAGTTAATAGACTGTTGTATGGGAGCTGGTTTGTTGATACCCCTTAATTAAGTCGGTAAGGGGGAGATTTGTTGGGAATCTCTCCTTATTCTAATGGGGACAATGACCAATGAATCTTGATAACTTATCCATTGAATATATTCAATGATGACTATAACAAAAGTCTTGGGAATTATAACTCTCTCTTGAAAATGTGATGAGCTTTAATTATCCACTATCTCTTTATGTGATAAGCCTTCCTCTCATTCTCTATATAAAGGAAACTTGTGAGGAAGAGAAAAGCAAGCAAGTGAGAAGAACAACATAGAGAGTAAAAGAGAGAGTTGATATCCACCATAGTGTGAGATTAAAAATCCTAGTGAAAGGCTAGAGAGACTTGTATTCCATCCTTGTTGAGTGAGATTGAGTGTTATCCTCACAGAGTGAGAGAAATAAATATTGTAATCTTATTTTCATAGTGAAAACATTTCTGGACTAGGCCTCATGAATTTTTATTTATTAAGTTGAAAAGGTTTTTTCACGTTAAAAATTCTTGCGGTGTCATTATTCTATTTTCTATTATCTCCTTATTTTTTGTGCAAATGTCCATTTTGTATCTACAAGAAAGAAGAAAGAGGAAGAATTGTTCTGATTTTTCCAACAAATCCAAAGTGTCTGAAATAGACCAACTCCGTTCTTGAGCCCTGGAATGGACTAGAGAAAAGGAAGAAATGACTTGCTGCTTGGAAAAGAAGAACAAATAGATTATGTTGTTGAAGGAGAAGGAAAGCGCTATAGTTCATTCTCATGCCCTGACTGAAAAGGATTGCAAATTAGCGGAAGAGTCTTTGAAGGACGAGGTTTCCGTCTCTTTTGGGACTGGTTTTGAACTTGCTTTGGAGCAAGTGAAGGTTCTGCACCTAAGAATTGACTTGTCTGCCATCGGTCTATGCAAGTCGGTTGTTGACGATCAATTGATAGCAGACTAAACCTGTGAACTTTCTCGTAATTTTATGCTTATGCTTTTTGGGACTTCTTTACGAGGTTTGTCTTATTCTAATAATAACTGGTTTCAATTTCACGGGATTCAAGTATCATAAAACAATTTTTCGAATTACTTAACCGTGCCTTCAACTATATTCGTAGAAGTAAAAATAACTAACACAATCGTCGTTTTCCCTCGTTTACCATGATATAAAGTTTTGTAAATGGCTTTTTGAAAATTTTCAAATGTGCGTGGTAGTGCAATGGGTCGGATTTATGGATTTTATGTGTGGCCGCCCAATGGGTCAGTTTTAAGCTCCTAAACTATTTTTTCAAAACTTTTCAAATGCAAGGGCCGAACCATTTGGGTGAGAGCTTGCTGTCTATTTGGTTGGGTTGGTCTTTCCTGGGCACCAGATCAAAAACTCTGAATTGTCTAATACCACTTTACTTTTTTGCCTCATTTCCATCCTTCGTTTCATAGCTTCTCCTCTGATTCGAGCTCTTTCCCGTATTTCTTCAATCATGTATAAATTGGCCCGGATCCCTTCTTTTGAATGTTTAGCAGAGAATTTGGTCACCCGTGGAGTTGGCTCAGTTATATAATGTCAGTCCCATACATAAGGCTAAACGACGTTTCTTTCGTAGATGATTGTGCTTGGGACCTCCTCCAACCATTGCCTTTTAGTCGTAAGCAATCTTCTCTTTAGTCCTCGCAGTATCACCATGTTTTTCGCCTCAATTTGCCTGTCTTTATAGGGATGCTTGACGGATGAGAATACTTTCCTTATGCCAAGCTCTGCACACATCTCTTTTGCTTGCTTGCTAAAATCAAACTATGTATCGTTGTCGGATACCAAGATTTGCGGGACACCAAACTTGCAAACAATGTTTTTCAACAAGAAACTCTTGACTTTTGAACATGATATAACGGATACAAGTTCTGCCTCTATCCATCTCAATTTGTGTTGCCGAGCGGACAATGGAAATGGTCCGAGAGTATCTATCCCCACGTATGAAAGGTCACGGGAAGAGATAGAATGACTCAAGTTTCTATTTCAAAATGTAAAATATTCATTTGTTGGTGCTTTATGTCTTCAAGTTATGAAAGAACAATAGGTGATGGCTGGGGTTAAACTCAAAAAGTATTGTGACAATTTAATAACAATAAATGCACTGAATCAGTTAAAGTTTCATGTGTGTTAACATGAAGTAGTAATAATATTATATTATTTCGGTATTAACCATAGATATCCTTTCAAATGAAACAAATTTGTTTGAAGAAAGAAACACTATGAAGTATCAACCATGCAACTCTCTCATTCATTATTGCAAACACTTAAAAATGTGGGTAGTCAAATTGAAGATGGAAGATTACTAGGCGGCATCATAAAAAGATGAATGCAAAACATTCAACATTATAAGAAGAAATAAGTGAGGCATAATGTTACAACTTGGTCCAACAACAATAGGTCTGAACGATAGATTACTAAGCCCAAATGGATGAAAGATTACATTATGTAACAAATCAGGTGTTATTAGAAATTTTATGAAACAATATAAGGCCCACTTGGCCATACAACTCCTATTTAAGACTGAATTCAACAGTAATGAAGGACAAAGAATTTTGATGTTACCCTAGTATTCATTAGTCTTGGTATAGCTATAGAAAGAGTCTATCACATACATTACACAATAGAAGACATTCAAATAAATTTGTTTGTTGAAGCACTGATTTTGCATTACATTGTGAACCTTAATACCTACTCCTCCAGTAATCCATACAGCTTCCATCCAAGATAGAAGTTTTAAAATTAATATTCGATAAACTGCAAATTTGTGATACAATTCAAAATACATACATTAGCCGTGATGAAAAAAAGTTAGATACTCGATTAAGAGGTTTAAACAACAGAGAAGTTGTCTGAAAACAACAAAACTTATCTAAATAGTGCACCCCATCTATAATATGCTTATTACAAGTAAAAAAAAAATGATTTTCTAGAAAATTACTATTAGTAAAGGCACTAAATAATTAAAAAATAGAATTGGACAAACTCAATGTTTAAATTTGAAATTAATGGAAACCAATTTGTGGGTGTGAGAGAGGTACAAGTGAAGAGATATAATGAAGTAAAACGATAAAAATTAGCAATATAAAGAGTAAAGAATTAATAAGAAAAGTAGAACAACTTGATTGGAACGGATATAAGCAATACTACTCTAAAAAAATACATTATCACTTTAAGTTAACTAAAATAGAGAAATAAACACTAAGAAATAAGTTATTGGAAAAACGTACCAATTAACTATCCTTCGAGCCACCTATGACACTTGGCAACGTTCAGTTCAACCATTAGAAGTATATAGTCAATTAGCCTGTTCAAGAATCTCATATAAGCAATTCTCCATGGCTGCCAAAGTAGCACTGACCCAAATAAGCCCCAAAAGCCTGCAAAGAAACCTATCCCCAAGCTCATGTATAATGCTCTACGGAAAATTGAATTGTCTTTTACACCATCAACCGCTGGCTCTTGAGGCTTTTGTATTGTCTTGTCTTCAGGACAACTTTTGTTGAGTTGCTTTCCACAAAGACCAATATTTCCTTCAAAACAAGAGGCATCAAAGGTTTCAAAATGTCTCCCCTGAGGAATTCTTCCACTGAGATTATTGTTTGATAGGTCTAACACACCAAGGCTATCAATGTTGGGAAGAGTGGAAGGAATATTTCCAGAGAACTTATTTCTTGATAAGTCTAGGAATTCCAACGAATTTAAATTCCCAATACCAGAAGGAATCTCTCCATGAAAGTTGTTTCTTGATAAATTCAAAGAAACCAATCCAAGTAAATATCCAACCTCTTTGGGCACTTCACCTGTTAAATCATTACTTGAGAGGTCAATGCTTTTAAGAAGATTCTCTGGCTCCCAAAACTCACGATCCTGACCTTTCCACGCCAATAACAAGTAAGCATCATAAATATCTTCATCAAATGTTTGAGTTGTAATTTTTCGTTCCCTTACAATTTCCCTTGGCATTGCGCTCATTTCAATCAATGTGGTAAAATTTGTCAAACATGTTGGAATTTCTCCTGTTAAGTTATTCCTTGAGAGGTCCAAGACTTGAATTTGACTCAAAGAGCAGAGATGTACAGGAACACTTCCAAAGAAGCGATTTACTCGCAAGCTCAAGATTTTCAATTGTTGCATACTTTCCCCAATCCAAGAGGGTACTTCACTAGATAACATATTTTTACTTACATCCAATAAAACTAAGCTAGAGCAGTTCTTCAACGTGAGTGGCAGTTCTCCAATAAAATTGTTGTTTCGTAGGACCAGAGCTTCCAAATTAACAAGAGAACCCATGGACTGTGGAATCTTCCCTGATAATTTATTATTTCTTAAATCAAGAAATCGTAATGAACTTTGATGTTCCCAACAGTCAGGCATTTGTCCCGCTATTTGGTTATTTGATAAATCCAAAGTACGCATATTTGTTGGTACTCTATTTCCGCACAATAATGTATTTAAATTTGAAAAATTATTTTTTGACAGATCCAACGTGCTATAGTGGGACAAAAATGCGGGAATTACACCTTCAAGTTTATTTGAATTTAGAATTATTCCACCTAGACCATCATCGACGGTCGTTAAATTCGGAATTGTACCTTTGAGACTGTTGTAAGACATATTCAACTCTTGTATAAACTGTAACTTGTTCCAAAACCAATCTGGTACAAAGTCATCAATCCCCGCATCAGAAATATCAAGGAAGCTTAGCTGACTTTGATCCTGGAGCCAGCTTGGGAAACTAGGACCCAACTTGCAAGAAGCTAGTCCCAAATTATATAATTGGAAAGGTGGAATCCAACTAGTACCAAACGTTAGAGACAATGAGTTGTCTGATAAATCTAGTTCTATCAATTGGGACAAATTTGTGAGAAGCAATTCATTGATTTTACCCTTCAAGTAATTCTCCTCGAGATGAAGAGACTTCAACTGATAAAGGAACCCAATGCTTTCAGGTATTTCTCCAGTTAACTGATTGTTGGAAAGAATTAAAACCTCCAAAGATGTATAGGCTGAAAGATTAGGCAACTTTCCAATAATCAGGTTATTAGATAAATCCAGCATCTCTAATACAGGGTTGTTGCACCTTGAAGAATTCTGAATGAAGCTAGAAATTTCCCCACTCAGGTTGTTATGGCTAAGGTATAATTCCTTCAATGTGCATATGCTCCCAAGGGGAGCTGGAATATCGCCTTGCAGTTTGTTTTCAGAGAGCGTAAGAACTATAAGAGAGTTCATTACTTTCCCAATTATATCTGGAATGGGACCTTCTATCAAGTTATTTTGGAGGTAAAGTATTTGAAGATTGGTGGTGAAGTTGAAAACCCAGTGAAATACAGCCGATGATTTCAGTATATTATCTGAGAGATCAAGGGTGACAATAGAAAATGAAGAATCTTTATTGGACGGGGTTGGCACAAGAAAATTTCTATCAGTAAGATTGCAATTTTGTAGAGAAAGTATTTGTAGTTTGGTGCTAAAGTTGAAATTTCCTTGAAATATTGATGATGTCAAATTCAGGTTGTTTTTGGAGAGATCAAGGATCACAAGAGAAGGAAAGTTTGGATAATGAGGAGACGACAAAACAATGTTATTACTAGAAAGATGAAGCTCTTGGAGATTAGGGCTATAGTTGGACAACAATTGAAAAATTGATGATGTCAACATATTATTAGATAGATCAAGGATGGAAAGAGAAAAGGAAATGTTGGAATGAGATGGAAACAAAGATGAAATATGATCATCTGAAAGACCACAACCAACTAGACTCAATTCTCTTAAGTTTGGAATGTGCTCTCTAATCATTGGAAGCCAGTAGGGAGAGAAGCTAAGATCAGAAAATGAATAGAGGCCAAGAGTTGTTAATGAAGAAAGAGAAGATAGCCAATCTCTATCTTTTAATTTAAGACCAGAACTACCACCAAGTCTAAGAGAATGCAAGAGAGGAAGATTTCCAACCTGAAAAGGGAGTGTTCCGGAAAGTGAATTTCCTGAAAGATCGAGATGCCTCAAATGTGACATACTTCCAAGTTGAGAAGGAACCTCTCCGTAGATATCATCATTGTCACTTAGATCAAGATATTGCAGACTTGAAAGCTTTCCTAGTTCAGAAGGAACTTCTCCATTAAGATCAGTTTCTTTAAGATCAAGATACTCTAAGTTTGAGAGATTTCCCAGTTCATAAGGTATTTTCCCTGAGAAACTTGATTGTGATAGATTGAGATATCTTAAGCTTTGAAAGGAGCCTATGCAGGCTGGAATTTGACGGCCATTGACAGGACCATTAGAGCTGAGATCCAAATGTTTCAATTTTTGCAAGTCAACCAATGCAGTGATATTGATTGAACCTGACAAATAATGCGATTCTGAACCACGAAGATCAAGCATCTCTACGTGGCCATTTTCACTGTTGCACTCAATACCTTTCCATCTGCAACAATCTCTGTAATTTTCGTCGTCCCTCCACGTGGACAACATGCCATAGTAATCTCGAACACTTTGCTTGAAATTGAGGAGTGCTTGTCTCTCCCTCTCTCGGCACTTCACATATGAACTCTGTGATGGGGAGTTGAATCCAAGAATGGAAACTTTGGTATGCGTAAGGCACACAAACACTAGGAACAATATTTTGAGCGAGTAACTGGCCATTGCGTTGTGTTATGCTCTAAACCTTGGTATGAATAAAAGTGCAAACACAAGCATTACAAATATGATTTTCTCCGCAAGAGGATATAAATACTTGGCATACGTGAACGATGCTTAAATTCTTGGCCCTGTCTTTATTGACTTTGCAAGTGAAGCAAGGAAGGAAGTTTCAAGGACCACCATTACATTTGTGATTTGCTCGGCAACAGCCTAAGTTGTTGGCATTAAATGAACGAGGCTTAATTTCTACGCAGTCTTATTCACTATTCCAAGTCAAGCAAGGAAGAACGTTTCAAAGGTAATATTTTGTAAATGAAAGGAAAATGGAAGGAAACTCCTCAGGCCAACAAAAGGAGACAACAGGAATAGATATGAAAATGACATTAACTTTCAAAACTATTCAATTACAATGACTTTAATGCATAATATATTTCAACTGAATTATGAAATACTTATTACTTATTCTGTAAAACATTTGAAATTTTATAAAGTTATCATCTAAACCAATCCATTTAAAAAATAAAGCATGATCAACTAAAACAGATGGAAGAGAAGGCTCAGCGGTTAAAAATGAATTAAGCAAATAAAGTTTGATGATATTAGTCTTACGTAATTCAGTTGCTTTTATATTCAATTATTATTAATTGGTCCTAAGGAAAATATTGCACAAAAAACCTCTTCATTCTACTATTATTTTATTTATCTAGGGATGAAAATGTGGACAGGCGGTTCTTAGTCCATTACCAAAAAGTGCAGATGATGCAAGTTCTTTCTACACCCAATATTTTTTAACCTGCACCCAACACAATTTTAAATTTCCAAAATTACCTTTTATTTTGGAAATTAAAATCCAGAATTGAAAATAATACATTCCAGAAAAGTAGATTCAAAGAGATTATTGTGTTCCAGAAATAAAAATTTGGAAACAAAAAATCAAAAGTCTATTATGAATAAGAAAATCCGCAATACAAAAAATTTGTTCTGAAGAAAGAAATCCAGAAACATATTTCGGAAAAGAAAGTCCATAATGTATTTTTATATGTACCCCATTTTTTAAGGGCATTTTCGTCTTTCTCCTGAAATTGGGTGCAGTGGTATGGTGCAGGAAGCAATTGCTGCAGGGTGGTTTACTAATCTAGCTTCCTGACCCGCTTAGGTTCGTCCTGTATAACCCACAACCTGTGCAGGCCAACCACGAGACGGAGCGGGTTGGCCCGCATAAGTAAATTTTTTTTGCAAAAATGAAAATCATACCTCACTCATTTTATTTAAAAAAAATCCAATTTAATGTATTAAAAAATGAGGCAGATTCTCTCTGCACCAGATCATTTTGGACTGCACCCAATATACGCAAAGGAAAAGACCAAAATACCCTTAATGAACTGAAAATTAGGGTTTAGGTAAAATGTGCACCCAACCCACACCCAACCCAACAGTGCACCATTCATTTTTCTGTGGTCACTGTGAGGCAGCACCGTGGAGGCACTGTAGTTCCCAAGCACAGTGAGAAAACAAAGAACACAATGTGGATGAAGGCACCAGTACATGTTGAACACATCACATCATATAAGAAGATGGATGTCTATTTAAGTATGCATATCACAGTCACATTTTGAAGATCAAAACTTCTTGTAAATTGACTAGGGTTATGCAATCTTTATTCTTTGTTTAAGTTTCAAAACTTCCGCGTGTTGTCTCATAGTGACAATAGAAAAATGAAAGGTGTACTTTTGAGTTGGGTGTGGGTTGGGTGCACATTTAACCTAAACCCTAATTTTCATTTCATTAAGGATAATTTGGTATTTTCTTTTGCATATATTGGGTGCATCCCAAAATGATATGGTGCAGGGAGAATCTGCCAAAAAATGAATGTTTTATGTTAATCATCTAAAGGAGTTAATATTAAGAGTGAAGTGGATCTAGTTTTAAGTAAAACTTTATATTTAAAATTTGTTAATAAAAAATAATATAAAGAAAAGATTTCAATAAGATAGTTAAAATATTAGTCATCTTCACTAAAATATTTTGTAGCAAAACTTTGATAAGATATTCTTATATATTTACATATATAATATATATATATGAAAAATAGATGCAAAATAAAATTTTAATTATTTTTAATCAAGCCTTCTGACAACCTTCATACTTGAATTCATATTTTTTTCTTAATTGAATGAATTGAAATATGATACAATTTTAATTTTTCAGTAGCAAGAATACATTTTTTGTAATTAATGAAATTTTAATTTTTAAAAAGAAAATATTTTTCTTATGCAGACTGATCAACAAGTCTGCGATTATCTCTCATGTCGCGGACCAGTGAAATGAACCCATACATTTGCAAGCAGCGGCCAATCCAACCCGCTCTTTGCAAGTCAAACGTGAGATGGTCTATATGGAACGGACCATCACATTGTCATCCCTAATTAACACACTTGGATCACTACATTTAACAATAATACTATTCGTTAAAGTTTTTAAAACAAAATAATAATAATAATAATAATAATAAGATTTTATCATTTTGTATATAACCCATGGCCAATAATTATATAAGCTTCGTTGTTAGGACTCCCACGGTTATGTGAAACCAAAAAAAAATAAAAATTTCTTATGTCCTTTACATTTTTCACACATTTTAATTTAATGATCTTATAATTGTTTTTTCTACTTTGCAATATTTATTATTTCACAGTCTGATACTTATCATTGTTCAAATACCGATTCTTTTCAGATTCAAGTAATCCATTTTTTATCAGGTTCCATAAAATTGTTTTTTCTTTATATTTTTTTATATTAAATATAGGGATAAAATAATCGATTCAATACAATAAATATTAATATAGTTTGGTTTAGTAAGACAAAAAAAATCTTAGCATAAAAATATTAATTCCACTTAGTTTTGTTTGAATTAATGGTTAATTGAGGAGGTGTTTGGTCTATAGCAATTTGCTAGATGTGTTTATTAAATGAAAAATTAACTGCATATTCACTTTAATTTCAAACACAAGGGGCAATTATTTGAGGTTGTCCAATTACCTTAATCATTAAAAGTTCAAACAAAATTAAAAAATTTGTATTAATTTTTTTATTGTACTAAAAAAAATATGTATATTACTGTACCTTACTCACCATTTATCCTAAATATACGAATTAAATTGATTGTAGTAGGTTTTTTAGGTTAAAAAAAATAAAATCCTATTTGTTACAATCCATTTATCTTTTTTTTTTCTAAAAAAAACATCAAAGTAACTTCTAAATAATTGCATCAGGTTAATTTTATTTTTTTTAAAAATAAAATTATTTAATTTAATTTTATATTATATTATGTAAAATATATACGTCCACTAAACTAACACACAATACAAGAATACAGTTGGCTTGGCCAACTCTAAGTCAGTGTTAATATTTTAATAAATAAAAATATTTATGTAAATATATGATTAGTGTTAGCTTATTTAACTAGAGTCTTCTTAATGTTAAATATTCACCTCTGAATTGAAGTTAATTATTTTTAATAAGTAAAATTATTTATATTAATGTCGACTTAATTGACATATACCTAAAATAAATATTAAAAATAAATTAGGTTAGCATCGGTCTGATTCTCTTTTAGTATTTACATTTAAGTTAGTATCAATTTGATATACACTAATTTTATTTATCTTATTTTTTTTATTTGAGTTAGTATTGATTAGAACAACATTAATATAATATATTCTTAGTATTTATTTAATTTAGTATCGGCTTAACCTACACTAATTTATATAATATGAATATATGCGTTTTTGTGAAAACAAATAAGAACCATATATTATTCTTAATTTAAAGACAAAATTTAAAGATAACAAATTTCTTTACCCACAATTCTTTTCTCTCATTTTTTATATAAATCTCTCCACACTCATCTTCTTTAGTCACACTCATCTCCTTCGAGCACTTATCTCCTTCAAGCATTCATCTCCTTCATCCACAAACTCATTCCCTTCATCCACATTCATCTACTTTACCCAGACTTATCTCCTTCTTCTACACTCATCTCCTTCATATACACTCATTTCCTTTACATACACACCCATCTCCTTTATCCAGACTCATCTCCTTCACCACACTCATCTCCTTCATCCACACTCATCTCCTTTATGCACACTCATCTTCTTCATCCATATTCATTTCCTTTATCACCACTCATCTCCTTCATTCACATACATCTCTTTCACTCGTGTTCTTAATCTATTACAATTTTTTTATTTGTTTTATTTTTGTTGAAAATGGAGATGTTGTATTAGACACTTTTAAATTATTGTCATTAGTGTTAGAAAACGTGGCCTTCAACGAGATGGGGTGAATTGTTTAAGAGAGGTTTTTGAAAAAAATTTCAATGTTTAACAAATTCTTTGTGTGAATCCAGAACAGAAATCAGGTTATCCAAGAATATACGCACTAAATCAGCAAAGCAACAGAAAAACAATCGGTTGTGTCTTCGAAACAATCGGTTGTTTATACTAGAAAAGCTTAAAACAAAATTTAAATGAGTTTAGGGTAAGAGAGAGATACACCAACAGTTTATACTGGTTCACTCTTGATCTTCAACATCTTCTTGATCTTCTTCACCATGTTCAGCATGAAGGCCACTTGAGGAACCACCTTGTCCATCATCCTTACTCACCCATTTTCCATTGATCTTAGTAAAACCCATCTTGCTTGGTGATCCATTGTTCACTTCAAATATTGACTTCACCAACTCAGATATTTCACCATCAAGATTCACTTCAAAATAATGTAAGAATTTAGAAATCAAGATAACATAAGGGTAATGATAATCACTTAACCTCATAGACTTTTGCATATGCTCCTTGATGATATGTATCCAATTAATCTTGACTTTGTTCATTATGTAGTAGATGTAGATAAGATCTTCCTCAGTTAGAACAAAATGGTTGCTTCCTCTTGGTGTTAGAATCCAAGTGACAAAGAGAGCCAACAACCTTTCAGTTAATTTCAGCCCTCCAACCGAAAAAGTTCTTACTTGTGCATGAGGATTCTTCAAATAGCTTTTGTAATATTGAATCTTGTTGAAGTTTTCCACCCACTAGCGCAGAAATGCTAATCAAATGCGACTATTTTACATTTACAAATGTGGCTATAGAGCCGCATTTGATCAGCACGCAGTCGTAAATCAGAAAAATACAAATGCGGTTATAGAGCCGCATTTGTAAATGCGATTTACGAATGCGGTTATTTCAAATAGCCGCATTTGTATATTCTTCTGAATTAGCAAAAGGGTTTTAGGGGTTTTAGGGGTTTAGGGGTTTTTTAGTATATGATTTAAGAAGAGTGGAAGAGGACAAAGAGGAACAGCGGCAGCGGCGGCGGCGGAAGCAGTGGCGGAGCGGCGAGCCAATGGAAAGTACCTTCGATATGCAGCAATGGAAACCGAAATCCATTAGAAACGAAAGCAATAGGGAAAACGAAAGCCATTAAAAGCAATGAAGTTCAATGCAGTTGCAATGGAAACGAAATACCTTCGAGTGCAGCAATGAGTTCGAAAACGAGAGAAAACGAAGAAGAGAGATGAGCGCAAAGAGAAGGAAACTACGAAACTGTTGAGGCGCGTAAAATTTTTAGGGTAAATTTGATTTACAAATGCGGTTATTTGAATAATTGCATTTGTAAATCAAGCGCTTCAATTTACAAATGCGGTTATTCAAATAACCGCATTTGTAAATCAAATGCTTCAATTTACAAATGCGGCTAAAAGTAATAACCGCATTTGTAAATCAAATTAATTTCAAAAATGCCACCGCGTTTTTTACGAATGCGTTTAAGTGCTGAGCCGCATTAAATAAGGAGCGCT
>Ga0123342_1007283_pt1 | contig 14709 bp, 6 predicted proteins | sample Turbeawhitnodule_FD_89960 | JGI IMG/M metagenome (GOLD analysis project Ga0123342, IMG submission 89960) | Root nodule microbial communities of legume samples collected from Mexico - Turtle bean Mexico white nodule | ecosystem: Host-associated > Plants > Roots > Nodule | place: Mexico: Nepantla...
ATGTGTGTGATTCTTTTTTGATCTTCGTACTACCTGTTTAATTTGTGGATTCTCTACTTGAGTTTCTTTAGAGCTATTCCACAACAATTGAAATATAAAGGTACCACTTTTAATGCTAGCATTCTCGGTGGTGTAACTTAAAGTCTTGCTCATTTTTTGTTTAATTTTACTAAGTTGTGCATTTTGCGTTAAAACTTTAAAGCTGCTATATTTGAGTCATTGCAAAACTCCTTTTCATTGCCTGCTTCCTTGCTTGTCGACAGTGCATTTTCATTTTTATTTTCTTTTAAATTTTTGGTCCCTATTGATGAATGTCCTCTTTCACTTTAACAAATTGGAAATATTGGTTGCTTTGACTTGAATAGGTAGTTATAGCTGCAGAAGGAAGAATTCCAGTGTTTCTGGATGGTGGAGTTCGCCGAGGAACAGATGTTTTTAAAGCACTAGCCCTTGGAGCAGCTGGTGTGTTTGTAAGTACACGAAAGTTTGATCACCAACATAGCAAATTAAACTGTTGAATGCTTAACTACAGTATATGTATACTTGTTTGAGTTACTCCAGCATATAAGGATCATAGTGGTGTAGTTCCTAAGTTCCACAAAGAAGCACATGATCTTGATCCTAGTAATTTCCTGAGGATTTTCCATAAATGTCAAAGAAACTTACTTTGATTTACTGGTGTTTGATTAGAGGCTGATGATCTAAAAAAGTGTAGCTGTGTTGTTTAAATCTTTGGCTTTGATCTAAAATTTCAGATTGGTAGACCTGTGTTGTTTTCATTGGCTGCTGATGGAGAGGCTGGTGTGAGAAAAGTACTTCAAATGCTTCGTGATGAGTTTGAACTAACTATGGCACTAACCGGTTGCCGTTCACTCAAGGAGATAAGGCGTGACCATGTTATCACAGAGTGGGATCGCCCAAGAATCACTCCAAAGTTATGAGGTGGCAGAACCTCTATATTCTAAAATAGGAATTTCAGAATATCCTTTGATCTCATTTCATGCTTCAATGGAAAACTTTGTTGTTGCAATGAGCGATGCATTAGAAACTGCTACTTTATTCATTGTACAGAACAAGTTTCTACCTGGGCTCATTTCATTGCACTTGGTGCTAGTATTTGGAAAACTGTAGAGACATGATCGCCAATAAAATGTACTTTTTTTCTCGGCAAAATCTCAAGTTTTGTGATATCATGTATCAGAAGAATTAGACTGGTTCTATTAAATTTATCATTAAACATTTTGTCTTATTTGATTAAGGTTCAAAAGAAAAGGGTGGATCCTCCAAAAAACGCTTCACAGACAAGAGAGATCAAGACATAAGATATGTCTCGGTTTAGGGCTGGTAGAGTTAAGGGAATAAGCCTAGCTGTGTGTTTGGAGAAGTTATTCAAGATCTTGAAGGTTTATTTACATGGAGAAAACTAAAAGTTAAGGTTGCAGAAGATATGATTTAGAATTTTTTTAGGTTTTTGGTATGTAGAATTGGGGTTTCTAGAATTCTTTTGGAAGGGTTTTGTTTCAGCCAACTAGGAGAAGGTTTAGGTACATTTGGTTTGAATTTAGGAGGTGATCTTGGGTGGTTCTTGGTGTTTGGCAAAAAAGTAGGTTGGTTCTTACATGAAACGTAACTTGATTCTTGATAGAATCTTGGTGGAATGTTGTATCAGTTTGGTTGGCTACATGATCTTTTATGGTTTATGAAAGAGGTGGAAGTAATCTTGGTGGAAAGTAGCTTTAAAATTAAGCAAAGAAATTGTGAACGCTTAGCTAGTTATGGATTGTCTAGCGTTCATGTCTACAACACAATTAAAATATGAGAATCCAGTCAAAATACATTTTGTTAAAGCATAAATGACTCATTCATGATCAAACACAAATTTATATATAAGTATCTAGACTAAGGACAACCTTGATTTTGATCGCAACAAATAATACATTGAACGCTGAGAATCATTAAATGTGTTTCATGCAACATTAATTTTATTCTTTCATTCACTCAACCTTCTTCATAGTTGACAGTACTTATCTTCTTCGATAGCAAAATTTTTGCACCAAATTGTGGTAAAAATGCACATTGTACAAAACATTTAACTGAGCTAGAGTTGAATAACACTTGAGTAATGAAAGTTAGTGAGGAGTGCAACTTTAGCTCGAAATCCAAGAGATTTTGATGTTGTCTTGCCTTGAGTGCAAATCATCTCGACGACATGGTGAAGACATTTTCTGCAAACACTTAATCTACAAGAATATACTTTATGTTTATGTTAACTTTAAAAACTTCTGCATTTATCGTCTGATGTTCATCAAGACTTTATCAGACAAAGTGGAAGGTCTACAAAGTGCTCTATCATATATCAAACGAAGCACTTGTACTTGTATGATATGTTTTTTTTTCCTTTAGTGTTTGTTAGACATGGTTGGATCATGATTCATATTGTTGGTTTAAGCACTCAGTCAAAATCATAGAGTTGTTGTAATTTTGCTCTAACAATACATAAGTTCCAAAACTATTATGTAATTGCACTTGAATAATTGAATGCAAATTGATTTTAAGACAACTTTGAGTGTCTTGAGAGTGTTTTACTATTGTCTTGATTCTTATTTAGGAGAGTTTATTCAATGATGGACCCTCATTGAAAGGTAATGTGTTCTTATCTCTTTTCTTAATCCATTTTCACTTTTCTCTTGCAACTTATTTGTTTATACTTTGTCTATATTGTGTCTCGAATTCATTCTATGCTTTTGCAAGCAAATATATGGAGAAGATAAGGACGTATGATAAATCTAGCACCGAAGTTCCAATAGCAAACAAATCACACTTGCACCCATATACTTTTTGTTTTTGCTACTTCTATATCATGTTCCTTCTTTTCCTAACAATTTCACGCACTTCGTACTTTTACAAATCCATTTTTTTTTTTACTTTTTATTAACTTTTATAAGCCCAATACTTTAATTGGGTTTCTGCGCATATAACTCTCAATTTACCATCACTTTCTCCTTCTTCCATATCTTACTTATTTTGCCTATTATCATAAGACATAATCTTATTTGAGTGAGAAATGTTTATGAAATAATTTTTTAACTTTTACAAGAGAACTTTTACAATAAATTTAAGATGATTTGAGATTTAAAATGCATTTCATTCGCTCTATGAATGAAAATAGGATTTCCAAAGGTTAATGAGTGTTTAATGAGTTCGTTTAAGGAATTGGGGTTATTGTTTTGCAACCTAATTAAGAAAATTGCAAAATAATTGGTGAGGTCACTAGTGCATAAAGGTTTAAAGACGACGGCTATTTTCAATTTAAAACGACGGTTTTCTAGCTGCATTTGATCTACACGTAGTCTAAAATCCAACCGAGACGAAGGGGCTATTTAGTCGCATTCTTAAATGTTGATTTATATGAGCAGCTATAGTAAATAGCCGCATTCTTATATGCTTTTGAATGATTTTTAAAAGGGAGGAGTATTGCATTTAAAAATGCGGCTATGGTAAATAGTCACATTCTTGTATGCTTCTGAATGATTTTTTGAAAGGGAGGAGTAATGCATTTAAGAATGCGGCTCTTTACCATAGCCGTCCTTATAAATCTTTGTGTTGCATATAAGAATGCGACTATGATAAATAGGCGTCGTTGTATATGATTATTGTTTTTAGTACATTTTTTTTAATGTTAATTCTCATCTAAATTGACTTGTTCATTTTTAACCCACCAGACAAATACATAAATTCAGATAATCAAATTATATATATTGATAAAAATGAATTACAAACACTAATAATATATCTCTATTTATCTATCTAATTCCTACACTATTCATAAACTATCCTATAGTTATAAAAATTTAGGAAATATGTGGATCAAGAATGTCTCACATATTTTATGGCTTTCGAAGACATTGGTCGCTCATCCGTGAAGAACTGCATTACAAAATAAGGTTCACATAAATTAGTGTTAAGATACATATATGTTAAAGAATTATAAAAATAATTTACCATCATGTTATCTCATCCCAATCACTTTTAAGGCCTAGTCTTACAATAGTAACCATCCATTGCATAATGTAATAGCCACACTCATAGCTCCCTGGTTGTCTATTACACTATAATTCAATAAAAAGTAAAAGTTAATATTGATAAACAATGAAAAGAGAAAGACAAAATTACAAACCTTTAGTGCATCCACTTCAGATTTTTGAAAATTTGAATTGGATCGACCTTTGAGGATGTTATATCCACACCAAGAACTGATTAATACAAAAAAATTGCGTTAGTAGAGGCTTAATTAGTAACATACAGGGTTAAGTTTATAGTGTATTTACTTATCAATGATATTCTTCATATTTGTGGATGACTTCTTGTGTAGGGAACAAAATCACACAACAGTTTTATCAACCGTTGATAAGACAAGTAACTGTCAATTACCCATATATCATCCACGAAAAGAGTTAGTAAATATTTAAAACATAAAATAATAATAATTGACGAGTTATAATTAAACTTACTCATTAATATAAGAGCATAAAATTCTATGTGTGTCTTGAAGGTAAAACTTTACTCGAACTAGTAAAATATTCAATAAAGTGATTATAAAAAAGATTAGTCTGTTTTCAATTTCTAAATGGTTTGGCTCAATTATTTCAAGTGAAAATTATATTCTAAATAATTTGGTTCTAGATAATACATCTAAAAATCAGATGAAGACATTTTTGGCTAAAAGAGTTCCTCTTCAACGAAGGGTGTGGGTAGACATGTATAATTTTCCATTAACTTTGAGAGTGGAGACACTGCACAGTTCTTGATGCTTTTTGTGACAAGTTACTTATGGTTGCTTTATTAACCCACTCAAAGGACATACATAATTGTGTTGGAGATCACTTACTAAGAAATTGTAAGTGTAATAATAATGCAGATAGTTGAAATATTGATTCTATTTCACATACATGGTCTTACATGAAAGGGACAAAACTGTACCTGAGGGGCACAAAACACGGAAGACAAAAACCTTGCAAATAATAATAATAATAATTATTATTATTATTATTCTTATAGAATGCGCATTTGTAGCAACTTGGGACACACATCTTTCCTTATCTGAATATGGTCGTCACAGTGCAAATTGCACTACATTATGATACGTATTTTTTTCATTCTGGATTCTATTTTAGAAAATATTAACAACAATAAATTAGTAATAAAATAATTCATATTCGTATACATTTTAAAAATTAAATATGAACTCTATTTTGATAGATATAAATGTAGGATGAAATAAATTTAGATTTATATAATATTCTAGACATGATTTTAGCAATATGAACTTTGAATCTAATAGAGTTTTATATTAAAATTCAAATTATACTTATTTTAATGTTAATAAAATCATTTATTAATTTACTATTTCAAATAATATATTACATTATCAATTACACATTAACTTTATTTTAAATTTATATTAATAATCAATAATACAAATTTATATATATTACTAAAATTTGTTATCAATACTAGTAAGGTTTAAATTTTCTTAAAAATATAATTATTCACTAATTTAATATTTAATATTTTATAATAAGATTAATTATGAGTATTAATATTTACAAATACGAATTTTACAGATATTTTATAAGAGGCAGATTTTAATTTTGTATAATCTGGAATGGAGTTTATATAAATTTGATAAATTGTTATTAGAATAGATTATATATTTTAGTGTTTTGTGCTTTCTTTGGTTGACCTTTTAGAAGATAAGATAGATGCTAAATGTTTTTGAAAAGTGAAAGTCACGGACGAAGTTTGTAAATTTGGAAAAGCGTGCGAGTGAGTTAATGTTGGGGAAACAAATTACTTTACTTGGAAACAGGAATCGTGAATTAAATATTTGGAGTCATCAATCTTGTGGACCGCAACCATTCACGGGGTAAGACATTGGATAACAACACTGGAACAGTGCAACACTGGAACAGTGGAACTAAAAAAATTCAACACTTTTTGGAATTAAAAAAGATTCAAACTTATACGTCACACTGCTGTAAAACCAGATTCTATAAATAGTTAACTAGTGTTTTGTTCCCTATTATAGCTATTTGTTTTGATATAATAATTATTTAAGTCTTTTTTTTATTAATATTAAGAAAATATTTAACTTTTTCTCATCAATGCAATTTTAAATAAGTTATTTATTATATCTCTTTTTGTTTTTCCTCTTTATTTATGTCTAAACAATTTTCAATACATGATAAAAACAAAACTAAAGTTATAATTAAAAATATCTGTTTAAAAATGATAAATAAAAGGAATATTAAAAAAATAAAATTAAAAAGAAATATTCCGGAATATAAGATTGCAATTGTCCGAAAGACAAATTGCTATTAACTTTTGTTCTTCACATAAAAAAGTTGTATTTATATAGTCTAATTTCAAAATGTATTGTAAAAAATAATATGCTATAAGTACGAGATACTCGTTCATTTCCTCCATTTTTTTAAAAACCTAGCATATTCAATAGTGAGAAAATAATACTCCCTTAATTATCAATAATATATTTACACCACTTAAATTATTTAATTTTACGACTATGTTTGGAAAATTTTAAACTTTTATTATTTAATTTTTTAAATATTGGTTTGATCTAACTATTTAGTCCTTTCTTGTTCATAGACACAATCATTTTTTTTTGGCTAAAACAAGTGTAACGTTGACTGCGACATGGCATCATTGTCTGTGGATAAGAAAAGGGTCACATTAATTGACTCCTGATGCAATTCAATTTACATAATTTTGAAAGTTCCGTAGCATGGACCTAGGAATCTATGTCTCGCACTAACTTCTTTTTAATTATAAAAAAACATAAGTATGGTGTTTTCATACGAGAATAACTTCTTTTTTTATCGAGATTATGACTATATATAATGGCATTTAAGTGTTATTCTTTTTATAATTTATACTTTTTCTGCATAAATTACAATCTAAAGAAAATAATTATATTCTTTCACTTTTTATATAAATATTTAAATATAATTTATTTTTATAATAATACCGTTTATAGTTTATTATTGTTGTTTCAAAGATACAGATTACGCAATTGTAATCAAATTATAAGTTTTTGGTAAGTATTTATTGATTATTTGGATAATTGGTTTTGTTGGGGTTAACTCGACATTTGGACGTTCTATGCAGAGATCAATTCAAATTCTAATATAAATCTTAAACCTTATCTAGATTTTCCTTATGTTTTGGTTTTGTGAATATTGGAGCATCGGTTTAAGGGATTTTTTTATCTCCAAGTTTCACGTATGTTGTCTTTCTTTATTTTTGGAACATTTTTTTTTTTTTTTCATATTGTGTGTCTCCACTTTCTCCTCATTTTACTTAAAAGGAGTTTGTGACCATGTAGATCAAATCTTTATTTCCTATAAATATGTGTATCTCAACTCCTTTAAAACGTACATTCACTTACTCTCTTCTCTTTTTTTCTTTTTTCTTTTTTTTTATCTTTTTATATCTTAAACTATTCGGTCTTACGAGCTTATTTGCTAACTTTATTGTATGCTAAAAATTTGCATGAAATACTGAGAATAAATTCTTAAATACAGTACTTATCCATGTTTCAAGATTTTATTTTATTTTTCCTCTCACCAACCTTTACTGTATAAGGACCGAGAGCATATAAATAGAAATTTAAATTATTCAGGTTTCATTTTAAAAGAATCATCATTTATCTAAAAATTCAAATTTTTTTTCGTCTTCTCTTTGAGATTTTGATCTCCTCGCTTATTGGTTTGATGATCAGAGTCTGTCATTGGATTCCTAGCAATGAACTCTACAAGTTTGCCCGATCAAAATTTCAGATAGTGTAAGTTCATTCTTGACTCCTTTTTCTTTGAGTTAGTTTTGATTTGGTTAGGTTTGTCTTTAGTTTAAGTTTGTATGTGATGTTTTTATCTTTAGAGATAGTCTTTATTAGCTCATGGTCCTAGTGGTATCGTTAGATTTTTTATCAGGACTCAGTGGTGCCGGTTAGGCCACCATTGAACTTTTGGTAGTTTGGAGTTCTTAGGGATCATCTGCTCAAGTTCAGGTAAGGGAAACTAGTCTTATTCTTTTCAATAGAACCTTAGGTTAGACGATCTGGATGTAGGGCTGATGTGGTCACTAGTTCAAATTTTTGCTTGCAAAATTATCTTTTTTTGAAGAGTAAAGTAATATATTGACTGAAATGGTTGATTTTGAATATTTTATATTAATTTTAAGGTGAATAAGTTGTTGAAAGTGTTTGTGATTGAGAATTGAAAGTGTTTGAAAGATAATATAAATGAGTTGAACTATTTTTGAATATTTTGTTGAATTCCTTAAATGAGATGTTTATGAGAAGTGGTTGTTTTATTTTAGATGATGAATTATTTAGAGAGCATATATTTAGAACTTAGTTATGTGTTTAAGTGAATTTTGAGATATATTTGGATTGTTTAAAGTTAAAAATATGATGTGATTGAATGGTGGGTGTATTGATGTGTTAAATGATGTATGTAATGAGATGAAACTGTGATAGAGACAGTATTTTCAAGAAAGGAAATACCGTGTTGAGATTTTGTTAAGGTGTATTGATTTATTAGCTCTGTAACGAGACATCCTGACTCTACTGATATAATGGATTCACATAGATTAAGTTATTCAGTTGGTGAAAGTCGATGGAGGTTTATATGACTTTGTCTGCAGTTTGAAATATATAATATGGTCTTTCAGGTCATATGAATTTACCCTGTCATATGAGATGATGAGATGATGAAATATTGAGATGTTTATGTGCATGGTTGTGGATCCACAACTAGTAGTATGACAGGTGCATGTCTCAGAATTCTAATTTCAATATAGGAGTCTTCTGGAAGTAGAGTCAAGTGTGTGAGTATGTGAGTCAGTAGAAATCTGACATAAATAATGTGGATGATGAACATGATAGACACATGATGAAATTGTGAAAATGTGTGAATATTGATGGTTTATGTTGATATTTAAAGTTTTATATTTGAAATTTTAAAAATAGCTAGCTTATCATGTGTTTTGTTTTCTTTAATTTGTGATAATTGTGTTAATTTACACAGAAGCAGATGATATTGCAGGTAATAGAGCTCATCAATGAGTAATCAGAGGATGAGATGCTTTATCATGAATGTTTTGTTTTTTTAAAACTTTTGTGCATATATATTAAAATCCCTAAGAAGAGGAATATATTTTGATATACAAAATGTGAAAGTGATATATGTTTATATGTTAATTAGATATTGCATGCATAATATATTATTAAATATGTGTAAAAATAGGGATGTTACATACTACATCAAATACTATAATATGATAAGAACATAGTAAGCAAGTCTTTCAAAAAAAAAACAATTGTTAATATCAAATCCAAAATTCCATTACAAGTTCATAAAGATATGAACATTTATAATCTTGTTTTTCTAAATGTTTATATTGTCTTATGTGTAAATCATTATTTTTGTCAATCTTGATCGATTACGTGTAAAAATGGTGCATATATATTTGTTTTATGATTGTCCTCTGCAGTGATAATATCCCTGCAAAGCTCTTATTTTTTAAAAGAAAAAAGGGTATTATTTTATATGGAAAAGAAGGAAATTGTAGTAACCCACTTTTGTATAGCATACTGATATGGTGATTATTGAATGGTGCCCCTTAAGAGATCCTTTCAAGGAGGAAATAATGGGTCAAAGAAATTCTCCCACCATTTTCTCCCCTCTTTCTCTTTAATGAATACATTCCCTCTCTTTTGTAAAGTGGTTATGTTATGAGGCAAAGAACTTGTGATGAACCAACCTTCTTATATATGGACCTAAATTTCTTAAAGGTCACAAACACCAACCCCACAACTTTGCACCAAGCTTTATGGAAATAATACAAACCTTTACCTCATTCCTCTACCACTAAGTGCCACTTTCTTCTCACTTTGCCTCTCTTCTTAGCTCTTATGAGGTCACTTTCTTGCCCTTTCAATTCTTCATGTGAAAACACTATTCTCTTATTCTTCTACCTTATCAACTAAACTATCAAAGATCAAAGGTTGCTCTCATTTTCTTTTTCGGATTTACCTAGCTAATATATGGAGTTAAAATCATGTCTTTTGCAACACGTTTTTGCTCTCATTAACAACTAAAAAACCAATTACAAGCTTTTAATGGAAACCCACTCCCTTAAACAATTAACAACATTAATATTCATACATAAAACAGATGAAACAAAGTTAAAAGAAGGTTTTATTATAAAGATGAATATTATCACTTTTTTTAAGAGAAAGATTGTCAATTTTTACTTTGCCTTCTTTAACAAAGTTTGAAGAGATCAAGTGTAGCATTGCCTACCACTTTTGTGTAAAAAATTGTTGGCATTTGGAAAGAGTATTTAGTATAAATCAAGAAAAAAAAAACGTATATATATAATTGCATAGATTATTTTTCTTAATTTAATATTTTGATTAACTTGTTTAATTTTTCGTCTTCATAATGTAAAAGCAAACAATTTGTATAATCTAATTTGTCATCAATTTTTCTTCATAAAAAGTTACATTTTACATGTTTAATTGTATTACATTTTACATTTTTCACAACTAATTTATTTTATATCATTAGTTCGCTAATAGACGTGTGATATACGATATAAATATATTTATGAGAATATGAGAATAAAAAATAAATATAAAATTGAAACACACTTAAAATATTTTTAATGAATATCAGTTAATACCACGTCAAATATGTAATAATCTTATTTAAAAAATTTAAATAATTTTTTAAAGTGACATTATATATATTTTCCTTTTTATTTCTTATTAAGTATTTTGAAATCAACACGCAAAGTCACAAATAGCAAAATATGTCCATGTAAACAAAAGTGAAGAGAAGCCTAGTTAAAACTTTTTAAACTTATTATATCATGATTCTCATATTTTTTTTTTTGTTACGTTATTATACGTGAAAGATGGATATAAAAAATAAAGAGATTGATTTCAAATTGGATGAATTCTTTATGAAGTGTAATATATATATATATATATAAATTAATTGTAATAGGAATATAAAACTTAATTATGTTTATTCAATCAACTAATTATGTCACATAATAATTAATTATTTTATATGATAATTGATATATAATTTTTTAATAACTAATTAAGTCATACAATTACTAATAATATCATATGATAACTTTTATATTTCTTAATACTTCCCTCGAGTTGAAGAGTGCAAACTAAGAACTCTGAATCCAACTTGCTGCATAAAAATTCAAATTGCTCTCTGTCAAGCGTTTTTGTAAAAATGTCAATTGCATCTTTGTAGAAACATAACATGGATGAATATCACCTACTTGAAGTTTTTTTTCGAACTATGTGACAATCAATCTCAATGTGTTTCGTACGTTCTTGAAAAACTAGATTAGCTACAAAATGTAAAGTTGCTTGATTAACATAAAATAACAAAGCGGTTTGTGCAATTCAACCTTCAAATCCTGAAGTATATATCTCAACCAAGCCAATTCCAGACAAGTATTTGCCATTGCTTTGTATTCTGCTTCTGCCGACGAACGTGATACATTCGTTTGTTTCTTCGATTCCCAAGAGATAAGTGATGATCCGAGAAAAACACAGTAACTAGAAACATAACATCTTGTAGTACGACATCCTCCCCAATCTGAATCACAATATGCATTCAATGTTAAATTATTTTCAAATGATAGAAAAAGACCTTGACCTGGCGTCCCTTTAATATATCTAAGAACCCACAACACTGCTTCCTAATGTGGCTTTTAGGGTGTGTTCATGAATTGACTAAGGGTACGTACTGAATATACTATGTCAAGTCTAGTAACTGTCAAATAATCTTCCAATCAGTCTCTTATACTTGCTTAGATCATGAAGTATTTTGCCATTTTCATCTGTCAATTTCAAGTTTTTCTCCATTGGAAATTTTTCTGGCTTCACACCTGATAATCCTGAGTCTTGTAAAATATCCAAAGCAAGCATATGACTTTTGAGCAGATTGATTTCATGTAAATCATTATCATTCAATAGGATGTCATAATAAGAATAACAGTAAACTTTTTACCTTAAAAAGTAACAAGATAATAAACTAGCTCTAAAAACACTACATGCAAAATCATTTTCCAAATATGCATAATTTTTCAAAACTAATCCAAGAAAAAGATAGAGAGAAAATTACACTAAAATATTGTTTTATTAAATCTCAATTATATTATTAACTCATCCAACTATTAAATCTTGATTTTTTATGTAGATGAGACTAAATTGATTTACTATTATTTCAATCATTATTATAAAGCATAACCAATCTATCACATTATAAATAAATAAGAAACGAAGATATCTAACTAACTATTCCTAACATTAATTACAATTAGAGTTTGTCACTACCGCCCGTTTAAAAAGCATTTTCTAATATGAAAAGGAGAATTTATATTTAAATTAAACTTCAATAAAGTCATTATTATAAGGTATATTTTTTAATTAAATTTGTCATCCTGCTCTAATATTACAAAATAAGAAATTTAATTTTCTTTTCAGACGAAAACAAATCTATCAACGTTAACGGATCAGGATTTTAAACATGCTATTAATTTACGGAACATCTTTGGCAGACTGAAATTAGGACGGCTGAAAGAGATTGAAACTGTTTTCTTTTTTCGTCCTATCAGAATGTCTAATCTCAATATAAAATATAATTTAATTTATATTTTAGTTTAATATCTTAATTTAGTATTTTATTTTTAATCAAAGTTGTCAAATGGATGATGTATTTAGATTATTATTTTTAAATATTATAGTTGTAATATTTATTTTTAAAACTATTATTATTATTATACTTTCCTATTCTTATTTTTATATTACAAGTATGAACTCTCAATATACAAATGATATTATTAGGATTTTCTTGAAACTATAATTCTTTTCTAAGGCTTTTCAATACTCTTATTGTGAGTTTTTTGGTTGTCTTTTATTAAAAAAACAGATTTATACTTTTTAATATTTTTTTTATCTAAACTGTTTATTTTAAAATTAAGTAAATTGTGTCTTTTTAAAATAAATGACTTTTTAAAAAAAATTATTTAAAAAATAAAACAAAGTGATCCTCTATCACATATCTTATTCAAAACACATATATTAAAAACTTATTTTCAGTCTTCAATGTCTTGTTCGACTCAAATATGCTTCTTAACTGGATATATACCATAAAAAATAAAATACATTTTTATTTCAAAATCACCTTTTTTAAATTAAGAAAAACTGACCCATGTCACTGTTCAAAACTCATGTACTAAATACTTATTTTTAGTTTTCAATTCCTTATTACATTCACATGTACTTCTCAACCATGAAATAAGGAGTTTTTCATAATACTTTCATTAAAGTTAGGTACTTTTATTTTAAGAAAAAATATTGGTAACTATTATTTGTGTCAAATATACTTTTTAAATATAAACATTATGTGTTCTTAAGGGATACTAATCCACTAGCTTGTGGTACTAAAGTTAGTTATATAGGTTAATAAATTTGATACTTTATACAATTAATTAATATCCATGTAATTTTTAAGTTCAACATATTCGAGTATTTTTATTTTTTAATTTCTTACTCTTCCTAATCCTTAATATATAACGTAGTTTTTAACATAATACATACTAATAAAACCAATTGATTGAATTTTTTATTTTTTTAAATGAGAACAATGCACCAAATATATTTTTAATAACAATGACTTCTAATCATAGAAAACACAAACAGTAGCAATATTTAATAGGATAAATAAAAACTTAATATAAAAACTATAAAATGCTTAGGAAAAGAACCAATAGAGTTTTTAAAACAAATGTGACCGTAATAAAGACAAGAGAGAGTATTTCTTATTGAGTCAAACTTTAGACTGAATGAAATTCATCTTGATGTAAAATTTTCAAACTAAAAACATATCATAATTCAACTCTTGTGTGTAATATATTTAATTTAATGAGTTTTATAAAATCATTAATAGGTGTTATGGCAATCCCATTACTAATTAAGAAAACCCATATTAACAAGGAAATAAATACTAGCGAAAGAAGAAAAAAAATGCACTGACATTAATAAATATACAAAAATTTATAAAATAACATTTTTTTCTATTTATCTTCGTCATTATAACATATAATAAATGTTCAGTGACAGAGATATACATAAGAAAAACATTATTATACAAATTGTGATATAAATTATTCTCCAATTATGAATCATCATAAAAAGAGATAAACTTTTGCAGTAATTATTTTCATGTAACATATTACTAATTATGTGTAATTAAGTGATAACATTTTATTTTACATTGTCATGAATTCATATTAAACTCTAAACATTTTTACTTTTGTTAAAAAAATTTATATTTTGAAAAAAAAAGTAATAAATTTTCTTATTTCTCATTAAATGGTTAGCATAAAAAATCTATTCTTTCATTTCTTTTATTAATAATAAAATCATATTGTTTATACGTTATTTTCGTGGTGTATGTAAGGACCGAGAAAAATAGTCTTAGAGTAGAAATGGTACAATTAAAATGACACTTGAATATTTTATTATTAAAGTGAAAAGGCTATATAAATAGAAATTTAGTTATTCAGGTTTCATTTTAAAAAGAACCATTA